>CERH01001310.1_pt1 | contig 12399 bp, 13 predicted proteins | sample 530991 | NCBI WGS metagenome assembly CERH01 (sample SAMEA2621191, study PRJEB7988) | marine metagenome | biome: marine biome (ENVO:00000447); feature: mesopelagic zone (ENVO:00000213); material: "saline water (ENVO:00002010), including plankton (ENVO:xxxxxxxx)" | depth 800 m | reverse complement strand
TCATCACCAGTATCACCAGTATCACCAGTATCACCAGTATCACCAGTATCACCACCTGTTGTAGTCGGTATTGAACTTCCTTCTGAAGGTGGTTTAGTATCATCTGATGTAGTTGGAAATGGTATTCCTGGTCCTTCTGCTACATCTTCATATCCTAAAGCTCTTAAAAATGTATCTCTTTCTAATCCTCCACTTTCAGATAAAGTTTCCTGTACACTTTTTTTCATTACCTCATCTAAAGCACTAGCGAATTGTGACCTTTCAAAAGAACCAGTAGCAGCATCTGGAACATTTAATTGTCCAACTTGTTTTTCTGTATCAGTAATAATAGTTGTAGGTCTTTCTGATTCTTTAAATATTTGTTCATTTGTTTTTTTAGGTGTTGCTATTGATAAAGGTTCGTATATTCTGTTTGCTATATTTAAAGCAGCAGATATTTCATCTTCATTAAATTGTGTAGATTTTTTGACATTTAGACCCATCTTGTCATCATCAAGAATTTCACCAGTTCTTGTATTTACTTTTGAACCTCTTAATTGAGCATCTATATCATTTTGAGATATTGCCTCTTTAACAGTTCCAGATTTTTTACCTGTATCTAATTTTTTTGCAATATAATATAATGCTAAATCTCCAACGTACTTTTCACCTGTAAATGGCATTAGCTCTCGTTCCTTCTAATAAAAGTTTTTATTAAATTGCCTTCTAAGCTGCCAGCATCTTTTGGTACTTGTGATTCGTAGTCAGAAGTTGTATCTGGAACTAAAGCTCTAAGCATATCAGCTGCATATTTTTCAAATTTGTTTTGTTCTGGTGTCATACCATCTGATTGAGTTTGTATATTTGGTGTTACAGTTTGTGTAGAAGTTTGATTAACATAAGCATCAACAGTATCGTTACTTGCAGTTTCCAATACTTTTTCATACTTATCCATGACACTATTTACATATTCAGACACATTTGGTCCAAAACTCTCTAGGTTTTCTATATTACCAACTGAATCAAGACCTAATTCTTTTGCTTTATTTGCTGTACCTGGTCCTGCATACCATGCAACAGCTACCAAATCCCAACTACCATAAGTGTTGTAATACTCTGTAAACTTATATGCAGCCACAATATCTTGCATTTCTGGAACTCTCCAATCTGCACCTTTGTAACCTGCTTGTTCTGCCCACTTATCCCAGTTAATATCTAGTATTCCATAAGCACCTAATGCCTGGACTTGTACTGGATTACCGTCATAACCTTTTATAACTGTTGGTTTATGTTCCAATAAATAATCTCCACCAGCATTTTCCTGGCTTTTAATTGATTCCATAAAAGCTACTAATTCTTGTGACATGCTAGTTTGGCCTCCCAGCGATGCTACGAAGAATAGAAGTCCTAGTGTTCCTTGCAGAATAATTTTCTCCTAACCTTGCTTTTTCATTTTCAGTAATCCTATCAAACTTTTCTTTCATTCTACTTGCTGGGTTTATTTGTGTAAGTCCTTGTTCATCAATGGCTTGTTGTACATTTTCTGCTGCATAATTACCGTATTGACCTTGTAACAAATCATCACCAGTAAAAGCTGGTTGTGCTTGTGCAACTTGTCCTAGTTCTTCTGATTGCTTATAAGCTGCCTCTGCTTGTTTATATAATTCATTTGATAATAACTTTATTTCATAAGGTGAAGGGTCACGGTTAAGTTCTCTTGCATAAAGATTCTTAACTGATTGTGCATTTTCTGCTGGGTCTTGTGGTAAAAACACCTCTGTATCTGGCATTATAGGAACTGGATTAGCAACAAATTCTTTTAAAACATTTCTCCATGCTGAACCATTTTGCTTTTCTATTTCTGTAACACCACCATAATTAGCTTTTCTAAGTACAATTTCAAAAGCATTTTGTGTTGGTGTGTCCCATTCTCCTGGAATAAATCCATCACCTACACTAAGTAATCTTGCATTTATTAAGTCTGCTTGTATTCCAGCAATCTGTTCATCTCCTATTGCAGAAAATAAATTTACCAAATCATTTTGTGTATAAAAATCTGTAGCACCTTCTCTTGGTGGTACGTATGTTGCTGGCACTCCAATGTAAGCATCTGTGTTTCCAAACAATCCAGTTTGTTCTCTTGCTGCTGCAACAGCTGCATCATCTGATGTAATACCAGCTAAATCTTGTCCAGATATAGCAAAATCTACAACATATTGAGGTATGTTGTATGCAAGTAAAAATGTTATTGCCTCTTCAATAGTATTGGCATTTAAAATATCTAGTCTTTGGTCTGCTGTAATTCCTATTTTATTTGTACCTAATGTAGCATCATCATTAATTTGTGTAATTAATTTCTCTACTCTGTTAAAAAATTCATCAACTGTCATATAGTCCCTTTAATAATTCTATATCCTCTTCTGCCTCACGTAATTCTCTTTCAAATATTTCTTTTGCTATCGGAGCAAATTCTGGCTTTGTAACCAATATAGCCTTTATCTTATCTCTTAACAAGGTCCTATAAGGTGCTAGTTTACTTGCACGTCTAAACGATGTATCTGTATAACCACCTGGTAGTTTTTTTGTATCTGCAATTACTTTATCTCTCAACATAAGATATTCTTTTAATCCTTCTGCTGCTGGATTGCCAGCAAGTCTTGGGTCTAATACATAAGTTGTTGGATTAATCCATGTGTATAACTCATCAATCAAATCATCTATCTCTGGTTTAGTAGGAGTGTAATCAATACTTCTACCATATCCTGGGTATCTCATAGCTATCTCTGCTTTTTTATTTCTTTTAGCTTGTATTGATACTTTGTCATTTTTATTTAAAAGATTGTTCTTTTTAAGAAATGCCTCATATTCTAAATTACCTAACAGAATATTTTTTGATTGTACCCATTGTTCAGCAGTCTTTGGAACTCTATCACCACTTAAAAGCTGTGCATAATATTGTTCATATAAAAATTCAGAATCTGTTTCGTCAATCAAAAATGCGTAAGTCAAATCAAATTTTTCTACAAGTTCTGGATTTTTTCTTTCCCATACAGCACCGTCTTGTGTTACTGGTCTTTTCTTAACAGTAAATGTTCTACCAGTTGCCATAGCTACTGGGTCAAAACCAAATCTATCAGTGAATACTTGTACAGCTGTAGTTGAATCTTGTACAGCATTCTGAATATTCCAATACTCTTGCGCTAATGTTTCAAATAAATAAAAGGTACCTGTTTGGTCAGATATTTCATATTTAGGTGCAACTGGTCCAGCTGGTCCAATAGCTTGTGCAATTGACCTTATGATAAATATTTTTCTTGCATAATCAGATGCTAATTCAATACCTGCACTTGCACCTTCTGGTGTATTATCTTCTATTTGTCCTGCATATAACAATGCTTTATAAACATCAATAGTGGTATTAGAAAATTGTCTTTTAGCCTCTGCACCACCAATTTCATAAGCTGTTCTTAATTTTTTTAACCATGATGGTTCTGGAATTGTTGAACCTAAAAGCTCACCTATATTTTCTACTCTTGGTGGAGAAAAATCACCAAAGAATAATGTTTCTTCCCATTTACCTGGTCTTAATAAATTAAATTGTTTATTTATAACAGCCATAGGTACGGTTATTGTTGGACCGAATCCTGGCACAATATTACCTGCTATGTTTAGTGATTGTGCAAATACTGGTAAATTAACTTTTACACCGTTCTCTTCTAAATCTTTAAACATAAATTTTTTAATTAATCCTTCTCCTGGATAACCAAACAACTCTTCACCAGTGTTAGGGTCTTTGTAAAAGAATCCTTTTTGACCTTCATCATCAAAAATAGGATTTGGTTCACGACCAGACTGCACTACTTGTTGTACTCTTCGTAAAGGTCTTAGACCTTCTGATTTAAGTAATCTTGCCCATGTTGTAAATATTTCTAAGTATGCCTCACCGAATGGGAAGATAGCTCTTGTAGCATTACCAAGTCTTGTTTTAGTTGTTACATCATAAAGTAATTTTTTTGTTTGCGTAAGTGCATGTGATGATGCTAATTTATCTACAAGTTCTACACCACTTACACCACCTCTTACACCTTCATAACTTTGTAGTTGTTTTAATACTTTTTTTTCTAAAGCAGTACCAGTTGCAAGTCCTGCCTCTTCTGCTTGTTTTACAACTTTTCTAAGTGTTGGTGCATTTAAGTGTTGACCAAACTCTCCTACTTTTTCCCAGTAATGTTTTTTAAATGTTGGCGCTCTTGACATTGTTTTTGTTGGCACTGTCATAAATAAATTAAATGCCATATCTACATAATCATCAAGTATTCTTGTTTGTCTTGATATAGAATTTTTAAGTTCTCCTCTTGCAGATTCTGGTAAAACTTTTTTATATTTTTTTATAAAATCTTTTTTTATCTTTTCTTGATTTTTTCTAAGTTGTGTAGTTATTGATGTATATTCCTGTTCTTTAAGTTGACCAGCCCAATACTTTTTCATATCTACATTTTTAAGACCTACAAGTTCTTGTGCTGTTAAATCTTCATCTGCTAATGCTTTTAATAAACCTTCATTACCATTTTCATCAATCCAGTTTCTTGCAGCTCTAGGTGTGCCAGCTTTTGCTGTAGTAGTTGCAACTTTACCACCAGTAGCTTGTGCAACTGCAGCATTTACATAATGAACAAACTCTTCTGCTTTTGCAGCTCCTGGACTACTAGAAAAACCTGCACCATTAAAAGCATGACCTTTTGCTCCTGTAACTTTTCTAACATGTTTATTTAAAACATTTCCTGGAGTTTGTGTTTCTTTTATTATTTTTCTAAGTTCAGCACTTCTTTTTGCAGCTGTAGGTTGTAGTTGTGCTTGTGCAAGTCGTCTTGACAATGGGTCAAACTTATGTTGCATAAAGTTTCTAAATGATGCCTCACCCCAAGCTCTTACATTTTCTGACCTGGTAACAGTAGTAAATTCACCTGTTGCACCGTAACCTCTTCTTATTGCACTAGGTGTACCTGCACCATTTAAAGTTACATCAATAAAACTTGCATTATCCTCAAAGCTGCCTAATAAAGTTTTTCCAGATTCTTTTTCTTTACCTATAACTCTTGCAATCATTTGTGCTGGATGTGTAATAACATTTGTTACACCAGATGCCATCATTCTTAGTTGTTCTTCTAAAATCACACGTACTGTCCATGCTGGTCTTAAAAGAACAAGAGGTTTAAACAATGCACCATAATACCAATCCATAAATCTTGTTACTGTTTCTGCACCACTGTTTGCAGCAATCTTACTTCCAATTTTTCCAAATTTTTTATCTAGTGTTTTTGCAGCTCTAATTACATCTCTTGTGTTTGGTAAAAATATTTCATCTGCAAGTTGCTGTGCAGTAACTGGGTCAACAAGTTCATCAACTCCATCTAACTTACCACCTTGTAATTTTTTAAGAACATCTGTCAATGGTAGGTTATCTCCAGTTGATTCTATTGCATAACTTCTTACAATACCTTTTTCTTTTCTTGCACCAGATATAAATTTAGCTTGTACTTCTAATCCACTATCAACAAGAGTTTGTTGAAACTTAGTTAAGTTTTCTTTACCACCTAAAGCCTTTACAACTTGTGGTTTAAAATCTCTTGTTATAAAATCATTTACTAATCTAGCAGTAGCTGTAGGTGCATCTGCATCATTAAGTGCTTTTATAGATGCAGACATAAACTTAGTTCTTATTGCAGCTTGTTGTCCTTTATCCATTTCTGATGTTGCTAATCTAATAAATCTATTTAATTTAACAAAAGCGTCATCTTTGTTTTCGGTAACTAATCTGTTACCGTATGTTCTCTCTAACATTTTTGTTAAACGATTACCTTTTTTTCTGACGGTTGGAACATTACCTGCTGTAGCCTCTAGCAATAGATTTTTCTTTACAAGATTTTCTGTAAAGTCTGCATCTATTTCTTCAAAAGACTTACCTTTATTTTTAACTTTAAATTTTTCTAACTCATCATAAAATTTAAAATCATCAATGTTATTTTTAGATGCAGCAATAATGTCAGATGTAGAGTTTTCATATAGGAATTTTTTAAATCCTATACCAGCTTTACCAGCTAAAAACTCTTGTGTAGTAGGACCAAATATACTTTTTCTTGCACCTTGTAATAAACCAGTGTTTTCAAAAATCTTAGCTGATTTACTTAGATTATTTAATTCTACAAATGTAGATTTAGATTTTCCAAGTTTACCAACACCAAAACCAAGTAATGCTACTGGGTCAGCAAATATCTGTGCAATAATATCTATTGCTCCAGTCATGTAATTATATGCTTTTGTGCCTGGTTCTATTATTTCATCAATAGGCTTAAATAAATATCTTCCAATTGTAACTGTAGGTTCTAATCCAGCAGCTCTAAATTTTTCTGCACGTTCACCAACAAATTGTATTTGATTTGCTTTTTTCTTTTGTTCTTCGTATATTTGTACACCTAAAATATTATCTCTTACAAACTCTCTTGCAGCTAACGGGTCAACACCTGCAGCTAATAAATTTTTATATTCATCAGTTTGTGTTGGGTCTGTTGTACCTAAGAACCATCCTTCACCTAAATCTAAATCTTTTCCTGCAGCTTTTGCAGAATCTATTTCACCTAACAAAGTTGCTTTACTTAATTTAGCAGCCTCATCATGTGTAAGTCCTTGTTGTCTGCCTTCTAAATATCTAACACCTCTTGGCGCACCACTTTCCCATAAGTTTTGAAATCCTATAAAAGCACCTCTTACTGCTCTACGTGTAGCATCTTTTAGTTTTTCAAATCCATTTTCTTCTTTTAAAACAGATTCCTTCATTACTATTTGACCTAATCTTGGGTCATCTTCTGCTATACCTAGTTTGACTGCACCTACTAAAGAACCTTTACTAATTGTTGGATAACGTTTGATTATTGCTGATGCAAGGTTAGCTTGTTCTTGATTGACTGAACTAGGTGCTACAGCTTTACTTATAGCTCTTTTTGTTTCTGAATCATCTTGAAACGATGATGCGTCAAAAGTGCTGTATGACATGTTACCCCTTTAGTAATTGTGCTAGAAGTGGGTCACCTGTTAAGTCATAAAATTTTTGTATTAAAGATTCTGTAGTGTCAATCGGTTCTTGTGAACCAACACCTGGACCAAAATCTAAACCATCTTCTACTGGTCTTAATGGTTGATTAGTAGGTTCAAAGACACTTGCAGCTGCAGTTGGTGCTGGTGCTGGAAGTGGTAATTCTTCTGTTAGATTTAAATTTTGTACTTCACTATTAAGTGCTTTTAGGGGTTCTTTTTCTCCATAAGTCATTCTTGTTTGGTCAATATAATTATTAGATGCTGGCTTTACAGCTGAATTTCTTTTATTTATCCTCGTTGCCATCATCTTCTCCTTCATCATCAAATATAAAAGTTTGACTAATAATTAAATATCCATTAGGTAAATCTATAGTTGGTAATCTATTGTGAAATAATCTAGGTTCAAATAAATCACTCTCTAATAATATATCGTCACCTAGTTCGTCAACATCTTCTAAAGAGTTCCAAACTATATCAGCAAATTGTTTATTTATATCTTTCATCCTATTCCTAATACTTGTTGTATAGAAGGCGCAGGTCCCGTGGTGGTGGGACCTTGACCTTCTAATAATTGAGCCTCTGGCTCTGGTATGTCGGGTTTTTCTGCTGTAAAAAATTTATCTAAGATGTTCTGCATATTACCTGGATTTTTTCTAATTTGCACAACAGCCATAATAGCTTTTTGGTCACCACCAGCTGCTTGTTGTAGTAAAGTATCTTCTAATACTTTATCCATTTTTTCTCTTGTAATTCTTTCATTAACCATAGCTAGGTTATCTAATCCGTCTAAGTTTTCTTGTAATGTTTGTGTATCAATAACACCAGAGCTTAAAAGCTGCAATCCAGTAACAATTTTTTGTGGTTCATCATAACCAGCCATAGCACCATAAACACGTCTAGTTTTAAAAGCACCGTTTATATCTGTATTAGGGTCATACTTTTCAGAAAAGAACTCATTGTTATAATATCCAGATAGTTCTTTGTTTCTACCACCATACATGTTTTCATCCCATTCAAGTCTTTTAGAATCAATCTGTTCAACTGCATCTGCTAATACTGTGTGATATTCTCTAATCATCAATGACATAGATGCACCTAATTCTTCTAATCCTCTACCTGTTGCAAAACTCAATGGTGATTGTGAATCATCTTGTGCTGGGTAAGATGCACCAACACGTAATTGACGTTCTATTCTATCTATCTGTTGAAAAATTTGATAAGGGATATTAGATGCTGGTTTTGATACAGAACTACCTGGAGAAAAATAGTTTACTGCAAATCTGCCTTTTTTATATTGTCCAGATTCTAATTCACCAGTAATGTTTGTTTCTGTAAATACAGCATCTTCCATAGCAATTATTGACATAACATTTATCTTTGCCATTGATGCCATCAATCCAATAATCTGGTCATATTGACCTTGCATTTGGTCAAAAGAAAATTTCTTTGCAACAACAAAAGCTGGTCCACTTTGTAAAGGGTTAGGAATAAAATCTAATATTGTACTTGATGACATGTGGTAGATGTATGTGCCTTCTTCATTGTAGTATTCAGATACCAGGTCACCTTCGTTGTTTGAGTTTGCCCAAGAACCATTGTAAGAATCTTGATATGCTGATGCGTAACCACTAGCAACATTAACTGTGTTATAACCTTTTTTTATTTCTTTTTCAAACTGTGGATATATTTTTGCTAAAGATGCTTTAGGTACACGTCTTACAATAGACATTTCTTTTGGCATTTGGTCTGCACCAAAGTAACCAGGAAAACAGTTATAAGGGTCACGTAATTCTGCACAAGGATAAGGTGTTCCATCTGGGCCTTTTTTTTCTTTTATAATCCATACTGCAAAACCATAACCTGGTAACCATCTACCAACTTGTGGCATTTGTAAATCTAATCTTTGTACATCATCATAAGCTGTAACAATTCTTGCTATTTTATCTGCTCTTTTTCTTGCACGTTCAGAATCTTTATTGTTTGGTACATCTACTTTTAAGTTTGGTATTCTACCTATTTTTTGTGCTAGATGTTCAAGTCCAGACATCATAAGGTTAGGCATAGGTACTTGCCATTCTTCAAAACCTTTTATCTGGTCACCTAATAAAGCAAGTAATCCAGAAGGACCACCGTTCATAATAGAACGAATACGTCCACGTGAATTATGTTTATCTTGATTGTCGTAATGTAGCTGCGTTATTTTATCTTGTAATTCTGCTGTATTCATATCTTTACCATGGTGCCGTATTCATAGAACTTATGTTCATGTTTCCATAGCTAGGGTTATAATCATATCCCATCTCTGCAATAAATTCTTTTTGTAACCTTCTTACAATTTTTATTGGAAACCAACTTGCCATAACTATATCCGACTTATATCCTTTGCTACTTGCTTTGTTAGCAGCATTTGAAAAATACAAAAGCTGCCTACGATATATATTACTCTTATTTTGTGAATCTGCATTACCATAAGGAAGATTTACAAGGCCTTTGTCAAATAGCTCACTCATGGACCCGACACCGAAATATGGGTCAAATTTATTTTTTTGTGTTTGATGTCCTTCTAAATGTATGCCACGTGATGCAGTCCACTCTTTTAATTCTCTATCTTGTCTAATTGCACGTTGAAATCCATTCTCTTCAATAATCCAATGTGAACATTGATACTTACTGTGCCATTCTTTTATAGTTTTAAATGCTTGTGGAATACCACCACCTTTTTTATTTTCTATATCTACCATGTAAAGTTTGCCATTTTCTACATCGTATGCCCATAAAAATGCTGCCTGGTAACCCGTAGCAGCTGGGTCAAGACCAGCAATCAATCTAGTTCTAGGTGGTACGTGTCCAACTATTCTTGAATCATCTCTTGCTGCATCTAAAGAATCTACTTTAAACATTTGTAAACCTTCTGAAAAAGGTCTGTTTAAGTAAACCATTTCAAATATCGCAAGACCACCTGTTGTTTCGGCATTTCTCCTTTGTGCCATGAGCCACTTATAACTTCTTTTTGATGACCATAACATGTGTTTTGTATGGTCTTTTGGTTCACCACTATCAATAGGAATATCTAAGCTATGAGCTGATTCTATTATTTTCTCCCATTCATCATTGTCAATCAAAGAGTTATACAAATCATCTGGATGTTGTCTTGAACCTATGACAACAATTGCTGTATGTTCCTCTTTACGTGATGACAATGTTGTAGTCCACCATCGTTTTGTTTGTTCACGTGAACTAGGCTGCACAGTTGTACCGTGGTCCTCAATATCATCTGCAATAATTAAATCACAGTCACGTGATAGTATCTTGCCACCTTTGCCTACAGCCACCATAGTCGGTGATTTGATACCAGTTACGGTTCTAGTCTTTACAGTAAATTGTCCAGAACTCCAAGTTTTACCTGTTCTGCTTTTTGGTTTAAAAGTTTCTCCTGGTCCACAAAAATCTTCTATTAGTTTTTCGTTATTCTCTAAATGGTCAAGCACTGCACCTACAGAGTTTTTTGCAATATCTTCATTACCACCTACCCACATAACCCTTATGTTTGGATTTTGACATATCTGCCATACAGCAAAGTGTGTAAGTAAATCTGTTTTACCGTGTCGTGGTGGTGATAGAATCATAAGCTGTTCACCTTTGTCAATAGCTTTTAGAATATTTTTTATCCAGTTTTTGTGAAACTTAGCTGTTTCGTATTGTTGCCCAGTTTCTGTTAAGAAGTATCTATCTCTAAATTTTTTAAAAGATTTTAAAGAATCCTTAGCCTCTTCTGGTATATCCCAGTTTTCTCTTGCTGCTAGTTTTGCTTTATCTTCTTTGTAAGCAAGCATCATTCTTGCTACAACACTCTGGTCAACTCCTATATCTTCTGCTACAAATTTTTGTGTAAGTAAACCTTCGTCTATTTCTTGTGCATAGTTCTCTACAAAATATAAATAATGTTCTCCACGGTTCGCTCTGTTGTTAGGTGTTTGTAATTTTTCTTGTTCTTTTTTTTCTGCAGTTCGTGTCCTGGCGTTTGCAGCTTTAGTACATTGTATTTTGCAATACTTTTGTCTGCCATGTGCTTGTTTAAATTTATCACCACAATGTGGACACTTGACTGTTTTAAGATTTGCCATTGTAGTTATCTATTTCTTCTTGTGTTAATTCGTCATCTAAATCATCTAAGATGAATGTATCAAGAATCATTTTTTCTTTTTTTTCTTGTCAGCTACCCTTGACTTCTGTACTTTTTTCGTATTTATTCTTTTACCAGCTTTATATGCCTTAGCAGTACGTTTTATCTCTGCTGCACGTTTTCTTGCAGCTGCGTCAGATAAACCTGCTAAATATTTTGCTGGTACACCAAATCTATAAGGTTGTGTTCTCTTTGCCATCAGCGCAAGTCAGTGTCATGTTTTTTAGAACCACGAATAAAACTATTTACTCTACCCATGGCCCAAGCACCCATACTTGTACCTGGTCTTGAACCAGAACTAAGATATGCAGCTTGACCTCTACGATACACTTTTTTTAATGTAGCTAGAGATATGCCACTTGATTTAGCTTTTTTTATTAATGCTGCGTTTGCACTTGCTGGTATTTTTGCTGCCATTATTTCTTTATCTTCTTGACTTTACCGTTTGCTGTTCTTGCAAACTTATGTGTTTTAGTTTCTCTAATTAAAGTACCATAGTATCTTTTGCCACCCCACATCCAACTTACTCTGGCCATTATTTACCTACAGCTTTTTGTGCGTTCTTGTGAGCTTGTGTAAAAGTTGCACCACGTTTCATAGAGTTCAGCATATATTGCATGTGTCTTTTTGTGTGGTGTTGACTATGTTTTTTCATAGTGTCTTGTTGTCTTTTTGTAAGACTAGACATGTCTATACCTTTAATCTTCATTTCATTCTTCTTAATTTTTTAAAATCAGATGCAGTTAACTTATCGTAAGGTGGTGTTAACTTAGCAATCTTTTTTTGTTTTTCAGAATAACCTTTTTTACCTTTAGGCATATTTCTCCTTTACCAATCTTTACAAGCCCAGTAACGAGCTGTTGTCTTATCTTTTGCTGTACTACATTTGTGCCTGGCACGAAATGATGCACGTGCTTTTGGATTATTTTTTCTGACTGGCATGTTAGGGTCACCGAACATAACCTTCTTGACTTTGCCATTATCCATGACAAAAACCTTTTTAGATTTTCTTCCGTAACCTGGTTCGCCTTTTCTAATAGCCGTAGGACTATTTAGCTTAACCTTCATGCCTTGATATTCAGCCAATCTTAATACATTCCCTTTTTCTTTTTTTTCTTCTTACCTTTTTTCATCTTACCGTAAGC
>CERH01061201.1_pt1 | contig 12457 bp, 13 predicted proteins | sample 530991 | NCBI WGS metagenome assembly CERH01 (sample SAMEA2621191, study PRJEB7988) | marine metagenome | biome: marine biome (ENVO:00000447); feature: mesopelagic zone (ENVO:00000213); material: "saline water (ENVO:00002010), including plankton (ENVO:xxxxxxxx)" | depth 800 m | reverse complement strand
GCCGCAAACGCAAGCAGCAGTATTCACGCGCTATGCGCTTTTCGGTCAGGATTTGCAGCAGGCCGTTACGGCACCACGTTGGCTGTTGGGCAAGACCTGGGGCGAAACAACCACGACTCTCAAGCTTGAGGATCGTTTTGATTCCTCCCTAATGGCGGGGTTGCACTCGCTTGGCCACGACATCGAAATAATAGCGCCGTGGTCCGATCTAGCCGGACATGCGGGGGCCGTCGTGCAGCATCCCACTGGGCTGATGGAAGCCGCGAGTGACCCGCGTGCGGATGGTGCAGCACTTGCGTTCTGATGATTTGATACCTGCCCAAAACGCAGGCTTGTCGCCACTTGGACAGGCACTTGAGATTTCGACTGCCAATCAAACGGACACCCGAGTTGCAAAGTAATTGTGCACTTACTGAGCGTCGCTCACACATTCACGCGTCAGACGGAAACTTGTCCTACAGGAGAATGGAAATGAATAAGAGAAAGATTACAATCGGTTGCCTAACTGCGTTCGCGCTGAGTGTGACATCGACGGTCGCTCTCGGAGAGGTCATCAAGTTTCACCATGACTTGCCGGACACCTCGGCCCAGCACAAAGGCGCCGTTAAGTTCAAAGAGCTTGTCGAGGCCGCATCGAACGGGGCCTATGAGGTCGAAATCTATGCCAACAACGCACTTGGCGACGATGTCGAGGTTGCGCAGCAAATGCAATTTGGTGCGGTACAGGCTGCCCCTATCCCGACCGCCAAGCTCGCGAACTTTAGCCCGTCATTACAGTTGATCGACCTGCCTTTCCTCTTTCCGTCGGTCGAGGCGACCTATGCCCTACTCGATTCAGAAGAGGTCGGCGGCACAATGCTGAAGTCGCTCGAAGCCTCCGGTTTCGTTGGGGCAAAGTTTTGGGAGTCGGGATTCAAACAACTGACCTGCAACCATCTTATCAGCAAACCCGAGGACTATGTTGGGCGCAATGTCCGCGTGATGGAGAGCCCGCTCTTGATCGCTCAGTTTGAGGCATTGGGGGCGACGGCAATTCCCGTGGCATTCTCCGAAACCTACACGGCTCTTCAGCAAGGGGTCGTGGAGTGTCAGGAGAACCCGATCGTATCCATCAACTCGATGAAGTTCTACGAGGTGCAGGATTATATGATGCTCTCGAACCATGGGTACATCGGCACGGCTTTCATCTTCTCAAAAGTGTGGTTCGATGCTCAGTTACCGGAAATGCAAGACATACTGATGTCTGCGGCGCGCGAAGCCGGCGATTACCAACGCCAGGTTTCCGCTGAGGACAATGGCCGCCTGCTTCAGGAAATCATTGATGCCGGAACCACCGAAGTGGTCGAAATGACACCGGAACAATTGACCCTTTTCGCCGATGCAATGCAGCCGGTGCATGAGAAATTCGCGGACCGTATCGGCAGCGACTTGCTCGAGGCGGCTTATGCCGAGATTGAGTCCTTCTCAAAGTAACCTGAGAACACAGGCCCTGTCGTCATGGCGGGGCCCAAAGGTCGGCCGTCTGCGCCCTTTGCCCGGACGGCCGACCCTCTCGGTCGGGTGTGCCCCGACCGATCTTTGCCTCTTCAACAAGGACTTTACCGATGCGGAAATGGCTTGAACTGATAGATGCGGCCCTGACATTTCTGGAACGGACCACGGTCGCACTCCTCTTGCTGGTCGCGGTTGTAATCCTCGTCGCGGATGTGGCGTTGCGGGCATTCTTTGGTTTGGCGCTGGCTTGGGCGGCCGAGTTGACGCGCTATGCCATCGTCTGGCTTGTCTTCATCGGGGGGGCCATCGGGGCGCGCTCGGGGGCTCATATCTCGATTGATGTTCTTGGGGCGGTCCTGCCCCCCAGAATGGCGCACCGCTTGGCACAGTTTGCGGCCCTGATAGCCGCCGGCACCACCGCGATGCTGGCATGGTACGGCTGGACCCTGGTCAGCCAGATGAAGCAATTCGGGCAAACATCCGCGTCGCTCGAATGGCCCATGTGGGTTGTCTACCTCGCCATCCCGACAGGGTGCACGCTCATGTCGGTGCGGTTCATCCAGAACGCCTTTTTCCTGTCAAAGGATGCCCGCCGTCTGACCGCCGCTCAAAGCACAGCTTGAGGATACCCGGATGCACGTCGCTTTCTTTGGATCATTGGTTGTCCTGCTTCTTGTGGGTGTGCCTGTTTTTGTCGTCTTGCTGCTGCCCGTAATGGTCATTCTAGAGACCACGACCGCGACGCCACCTGTCCTCGTGATCCAGCGATTGTTCTCCGGTATTGACAAGTTTCCGCTGATGGCGATCCCGTTCTTCATCTTCGCAGGCAATATCATGGCGCAGGGTGGAATATCCAAGCGGCTGATAAGATTAGCAAATGCACTGGTGCGCCCATTGCTTGGCGGGCTGGGCATCACAACGGTCACAAGTTCGATGTTCTTTTCCGCGATCTCTGGCTCCAGCCCGGCAACCGTCATCGCTGTTGGCAAGATCATGCTGCCTGCCATGGAAAGGGAAGGATACAAGCGCTGGTTTTCCATTGGCCTGTTGATGAGTTCCGGTTCCATGGGCATCATTATTCCTCCGTCGATTTTCATGATCGTCTATGGCGCAGTCACGGGTGTGTCGATCGGCGCGCTGTTCTTGGCGGGTGTCGGTGCTGGGTTGGTCTATGGTCTGGCCTTCATCGCCGTCTGCGTTGTCTATGCAAGGGTCACAGGCATGGCCCGTGAGGCGCGGTGGGACCGGGCCGAAATAATGACCGCGGCGCGCGGATGTTTCTGGGGCTTGGCCACGCCTTTCATCATCCTCGGGGGCATTTATGGGGGCATCTTTACCCCAACCGAGGCAGCGGCGGTTGCGGTCATCTATGCTGTCTTCGTATCGGCCCTGATCTACCGGGAAATGACCCTCACCGACATTCTCGATTCTGCGGTCGACAGTGCGATCACGACGGCGCAAGTGATGATCATCATCGCGGCGGCCTCGGCATTTGCGTGGTATCTCACCACTTCCGGCGTGGCGAACGGACTGACCGGGCTCTTGGCCGGAATTGGCAATGATCCGATTTACGTCCTGTTGGCGATCAACTGCATCATTCTCTTGGCGGGCATGGTCCTTGATCCGAATTCCATCATCATCATCCTCGTGCCGTTTATCGTGCCGGTCGCGATGGCGGCGGGTATTGACCCCATCCATCTAGGCATTGTGCTTGCGGTGAATGCCGCCATTGGAATGTTTACCCCGCCATTCGGCCTGAACCTCTTTGTCTCCGGTGCGCTCGGCGTCACCTTCAACGACGCGATCAAGGGCGCGCTGCCATTTATTCTGGTCGGTTTGATTGCGCTGGCGGTGATTACCTATGTTCCGATCACGTCGCTCTGGCTGCCAGCGCAATTCTATCCGAATATTTCAACGTCTTTCTGAGGAGATGCCGGATGCTGCCGACATGCGATCCATTCATACGTAAATTTGACACGCCTCTGAGGGGGTCCCGCCCCTCTGGCGCGCTCGCCGGGTTGCGCGTTGGCGTGAAAGACGGCTTTGACATCGCGGGGCATGTGACCGGGGCTGGATGCCCGGAATGGGCCGATTTTCACGGTCCCGCGACCAAGACCTCTCCTGTTGTGCAGGCTTTGCTTGACGTGGGCGCAGAGATCATTGGCAAGACGCAGATGGATGAGCTTGCCTATAGCCTCATGGGGGTCAACGCGCGCTATGGCACCCCCCTCAATCCCGCCGCTCCTGACCGGGTTCCGGGGGGATCATCCTCTGGCTCGGCGGCCAGTGTGGCGGCCGGGTTGGTGGACATTGGTCTGGGCAGCGACACCGGTGGCTCGGTCCGCTTGCCGGCATCCTTTTGCGGCGTTTATGGCTGGCGGCCAACACATGGGCTCATGTCAGGCGAGAATCTGGTCCCCCTTGCGCCGAGTTACGATACGCCCGGCTTTTTCACACGCGACCTGCCAACCATGGCGGCCATCGCTTCGGTGTTCCAGAAGGATCAGACGCCGGAGGGACCAGTCACATTCTGGCTGCCTTCTGACCTTTGGTCACTTGTAGACGACGGCGTTGCAGGGGCTTTGCGCGCCTCATGCCCTGCCGGTGAATGTCGTTTGGACCCTCTTTTGCCGGGTGGTGATCTGACAGACTGGCTGCATGTGTTCCGCATCCATCAAGGCTATGAGATCTGGCAAGCGCTCGGCCCTTGGATAGAGCAGCACCAACCTGATTTTGGGCCGGGTATCCGAGAGAGGTTTGACACTGCCAGCAAGATTTCAAAGCAGGAGTTCGACAGCGCAGTCGAGCGCCGGTCCGCCATTCGCTCTCATCTCGAAACGTCGATTGCGCCCACAACTATCCTCGTTTTCCCAACATCTCCGGGCGTGGCCCCCCTTCGCACAACGCCCCAAGAGGATCTAGATGTGTTCCGCAACGCTGCGTTGACACTGCTCTGCGTTGCCGGGCATGCCGGGTTGCCACAGATCAGCGTGCCGCTTGCAATCTATGACGGCGCACCGATTGGTCTTTCGCTTCTCGGTGCCCGAGGAACGGATCTGCGCCTGATCGCTGCGGCGCAGACCTTTGCGCCAGTGTCACTGGCTCACACGTGAGCGGCGTTATGGGCATAAACCGCCCCGAGACCCACGCCGAAGTAACAGAGGTGTTTTATCGCTACGAAACGGCCCTCGTGACAAACGATGTCGCGACCCTCGATGCGTTGTTTTGGTCCAGTGACCACACGGTCAGATTGGGGGCCTCTGAAAACCTGTTCGGTCAGGATGAGATCCTCGCGTTCCGCAAGGCGCGTCCAAGTGTAGGGCTGGCGCGGAGCCTCTTACAGGTGGTCATCACCACCTTTGGCGATGACTTTGCCACAACGAATGCGATTTTCACGCGCGCTGACTGGCCTGCGACCCGCACCGGCAGGCAGAGTCAGAGCCTTGTAAAGTTTCCAACCACAGGTTGGCAAATCGTCTCGGCGCATGTCTCGATTGTCGATCTTGAGCAACGGCAAATACGCGAGCGCCTCTAGCCGCCGTCATTCAGCCGGAACCGCCGCATGGCGCAGAACATCGCGAATATCAGAGTCGGACAGAAGACCCTCTTCAACGGCAATATCTGCCAGCGGCTTGCCCTCGGAGAGCGCACGTTTGGCCATGGCCGAAACACGTGCATACCCCAGCTTTTTCAGGAAAACGGTCGAGACGCCAAACGATTGCGCGAGGTTGAGGTAACTGCGGTCCTCATCCACCTCCAGTCCGGCGATGCAGCGCGCAGCAAAGCTCTTGGCGGCGGCGGTGATCAACGCCATCTGCTCGGAGAGAGACAGGGCGATCAGCGGTTCGAAATGGTTGATCTCCATCTGGCCAGATTGCGCGGCGATGGCGATGGCGGCATCATGGCCATGCACGCGCATCCAGACCTGTTGGACGGTCATGGGGATCACCGGATTGACCTTGCCTGCCATGATGGATGAGCCGGGTTGCACAGGCGGCAAACGCAATTCGCCCAAACCCGACGCGCCGTCGCTGCCAAGGATCACCAGATCCGCGGCAAGCTTGGCCATAACAGCAGAAAGATTACGAAGTTCTGCCGACAAGCGCACAAACCCGTCGGCGGCATGCATGGCATCGAATGAGTCCTCCGCCAAACTGATTTCCATGCCGAACACCTCTGAAAGAGCGGGGGCAATGGCGCGCCGATAGGCCGGACTAGCCCCAAGACCGGTCCCGATTGCGGTGCCGCCCATCGGAACCGTGCGCAAGGCATCAACCGCCGCCCGTACCGCGCTCAACGCGCGCGACATGGCGCTGGCGTGACCCTTGAAATACTGCCCCCATGTCATCGGCTGCGCCGCCTGCATGCAGGTCCGCCCCGCGCGCAGCATATCCCGCGTTTCGTCGGCCTTGACGCGCAGCGCCGAAATCAAGGTCTCTATTTCTCTGGTCAGGGACGGTTCGGTCAGAACACAGGCCAGCTTGACCGCTGTCGGCAGGGCATCATTGGTGGACTGGCTGCAGTTGACGTGATCGTTGGGATTGACGCGCGCATAGCATCCCGGCCTATCGCCGAGGATCTGGCCCGCACGGTTTGCGATCACCTCGTTGAAATTCATGTTGGTGGATGTGCCACCAGACCCTTCCAAAAGGGGCGTGGGAAAATGCTCGACGTGACCGCCAGCCGCGATCTCGTCACAGGCGGTGATGATGGCGTCAGCCACATCTGAGGCCAAAGCCCCCACCTCGCGATTGGCCATAGCCGCCGCGCGTTTGACCAGCGCCATGGCGCGCATGAAATCGGGATAGGCCGAGAGAGGCAGGCCCATGCCGGCAAAGTTTTCCACTCCGCGTGCGGTGTTGGACCCATAGAGCGTGCCATCGGGTAATTGGACGGTGCCAAGGCTGTCGGATTCAGTGCGATAAGTCATGGGCGCCTACAGGATTTGAGCAAGGAATTGCTGTGTGCGGGGGTCTTGCGCGTTGTCAAAAAAGGTCGCTGGTGGACCTGACTCGACGATCACCCCGCGATCCGTGAAGTAAATGCAATCTGCGATTTCGCGGGCAAAGCCCATTTCATGCGTGACGAGGATGCAGGTCATACCGTCCGCCGCGAGGTCCTTGATCGTCGTAAGCACCTCTTTCACGGTCTCAGGGTCAAGCGCGGCGGTCACCTCGTCAAACAGCATCACGTCGGGGTTCATGGCCAGAGATCGTGCGATTGCGACACGCTGTTGTTGGCCCCCGGACAACTCGCCGGGGTAGGCGTCTTCCTTGCCGTTCAGACGGACCTTGGCAATCAGCGCACGCGCGCGTTTTTCCACCTCTGCGCGGTCCTGGCCGAGCACCTTGATGGGTGCCATCATCACGTTTTGCAAGGCGGTCTTGTGTGGGAAAAGATTGTATTGCTGGAACACCATCCCGACCTTCTTTCGTAGGGCGAGTTTGTCCAGCTTTGGGTCGTTGACCTCCAATCCCTCCACGGTGATCGAACCTGCCTGAACGTCGTTTAGCGCATTGATGCAGCGGATCAGGGTCGATTTGCCCGAGCCCGACGGCCCGATGATACAGATCACCTCCCCTTTCATCACATCTAGCGAGATACCTCTGAGCACTTCGACAGCGCCAAAGGACTTGTGCACGTCTTTCAACGATACGATTGGCTGTTGGGGGGTCCAGGTCATGGAAGCCTCGCTCATAGTTTCACCGAGTATTTTCGTTCCAGAACGCGCGTCAAAGAACTGATCGGGTAGCAATACAGAAAGAACCAAGAAAGAATATAAAGGTACATCGGGATCAGGAGATCAGCGCGCCCTTCAGCACTCAGCGCAGCGCGCGTCAGGGCCATGACATCATCGACCCCAATGATGGACACCAGCGGCGTCGCCATCGTCAGAACCGCGTAGAGATTCATCCAAGACGGCAGCACGCGCTTGACGGTTTGTGGAAGAATGATGTTCGTCAGGGTCATCCGGCGGCTGAACCCCAAGGATTCAGCAGATTCCCACTGGCCCGTCGGGATGGACAGGATCGCACCCCGCATGAATTCCGACGTGTAGGCCATGACGGGCAACGACAGGCCGATCACGGCCTTGATCCAGCCGGGGAACGGGATCTTCACGCCGAATACCTCGAACTGGAATGGGATCAGCAGGATGCAATAGAACAGAAGTACAAGCCAAGGTGAGTTTCGGAAGAACTGTGTGACAAGCCATGCAGACTGCCGTATCGGACGGATCTGCGACACCTGCAGAACACCCAGAAACACCCCCATAATTGTCCCGATCAGCATCGACAGAACGGAAATCAGGACATTAAAACCAAACCCTTTGGCCAAGGTGGGGGTCCATTCCAGCAGGATCGTGAGGATCGTGCGTTCGTCTGGCGTTGCAAGCTGGGCAAAGGCGGGACCAATCAGCACGGCGGCCAAGGCCAGCACCAGCGCTGTGAGCGTCCAGAGATTGAAGAGCCGATCCGCAAGCGGCAAACCATCGGCGCGCAGGCGCATGGGCAGCATCACCGGCATGTGGCCGCGAACCTTGGGTTTCTGGTGGAGAGAGTACATGGTCATTCCCCATATCCAGGGATGCGCAGCGCCTTTTCCCAACGATGCAATACCCAGACCAGAACGGCGACCAGACCCACGTAGGACACCAGCAGAACGTTCATCATCTCGCGTACGTTCAGATCCTCGGACCAGATCTGCGCCGAGATATAGAGCAGTTCCGGCACGGCAATCGCATAGGCGAGCGTTGTGGTCTTTACGAGGTTCACCAGATTTGTCCCGAGCGCCGGTAATGAGACGCGCACCGCCAGCGGCAGCACGATATCGGTATAGATTTGCAGGCGTGTATACCCGAGCGCCTCGGCCGCTTCTACCGTCGAGCGCGGCACGGCCTCGACCCCTGCGCGAAAGATTTCCACATTCAACGCGCCAGCGAACAGCGATAGGGAAATGATAGCCCAGCCGAAATTGCTGATCAAAGGCTGCGGAAGACCATTCTCGCCGGTGATCCGCAGCACCGTGCCGATGGCAAAGTAAAAGAAATAGAGCTGAACCAATGGCGGTGTGTTGCGAAAGAACGCAACAAAGATCCCGACAGCAACGCGTAATGTGCGGGACGGCGCACCTTGGACAGCGGCCCCCAACACGCCGACAAGGAGCGACAAAAAGATCGACACGACCGACAGTTTGATCGTCATCCAGAGACCCGCGACATAGCGACCGCGATTGTAATCGTCGCTGACCACGGCAAGGTTCAAGAACCAGTCGGGGCGCAGCCAGTCGATAAATGTGTTAGCAAGGTCCATCGGCTCGGATCACCTCTGTCGCAGCGCAAAGAGATGCCCGGCAGAGACATGTGCTGCCGGGCAGTTCAGCAAGGAAAGGTTACTTCAAACGGTCGTGCTCTGCCTGCAGGAACGGGCTGGGCGCGATGCCGTTTGCTGCGTTTCGTTCGATCAGATAGCCGGATTTGTGCCAATCGGTGACGATCTCGCTCATCAATTTACCATAGGGTTGGTCGAGTTCCTCAAGTGGCACGGCGATGGACCATGCTTGCGGGTCTTCAGTCGGGAAGGGCATTTCAAATTCAGCCCATTGCGAGTCTGAGGCCAGTTGCGATTCGATCCAGGTGTTGTCGTAGAGAAAGGCGACACAGCTTCCGTTCAAGAGCGCCGCAGTCGCCTCTGGGATGCCCGCAAAAGCGACCAGATTGGGACCGTAGAGTTGCGTGACGCGCTTGTTGTAGTAAGAACCTTGCAGCGCACAGACGTCTGCACCCTTCAGGTCTTCCCAATTTTCCAGGCCCGCAGCCTTGGGCGCCAAAACATTGGTGCCGCCGGCATAGTAGTTGGGCTCGATCATGCCGATCACCTCACGCCGCTGTGGGTTGTCCCCCATCGTCGCGATGATCAGGTCGATCCGCCCTTGCTGCAGGAATTCCATACGGTTGGACGCGACCACCGGAACCAGTTCCACCTCAACCCCCAGCCGCTCTGCGACGTCTTTGGCCAAGTCGATCTCAAGGCCCTGAAGCTGACCGTCCGAGGTCAGATACCCCCATGGCTTGTAGTCCTGCTTGACGCCAACGACGATCTTGCCAGCATCCTTGATATCTTGCAGCGCATCGGCCATGGCGGCGGTGCTGGTCAAGGTGGCCACGACGGCGGTCAGTGCAGCTTTGATATACGTCCTCATTCCACTCTCCTGTTGTCTGGTGCCAACACGTCTTCCGTGCTGCTTCGGAATTGATGAGGTTTTGACTCTCACGAGTCCAGAAAAAAATATCATTTGTCATTTTTTTCGTTAAAAAATTACACTTGCTCCAATGCGATCTCCACATGACACTGACGATGCTGAAGCGAGAGGTGTCGCGGATATGAAAATCGACGAAAAGTTAACCCAAGCGTTGCCATCCCTGCCGCGAAAGTTGGCCGTTGCGGCCCGCTTTGCGCTGGACAATCCAGACCGGATCGCGATGGAATCCATGCGCTCTGTGGCACAGGCCTGCGGTGTGGCCGCGCCGACAATGCAGAGACTGGCGCAAAATATGGGATATGAGGGTTATGATGGGCTTCGACAGGACTTTCAGAAACTGTTGATGGGGCGCGGCTTTGGGGCGCGGGTTGATGCGCTGCGCAGCACCTTTCAGAGCGACTCGCTGTCGAAGCTGATCACTCATATGACAGAGGCCGCCCAGAATAATATCGCAGAGGTTGCCGCGCATCTTGAGCCAAAGGAGGTTGCGGCCTTTGTTGCCGCTGTGCATCGGACCGGGCGCACCTATGTGATCGGCGCAGGCTCGATGTACTGGGCTGCCGGTATGATCGAGGCAACCGGGCGGCTCGCCCTGCCCGATCTTGTCACACTGCCCGCCGGGACCGTGGCCGCCAGTGAGCGGATTTCGACAATCTCCGAGCATGATACGGTGCTGGCGCTCGGCATTGCGCCCTATTGCGTGCAGACGATTGATGCAATGCAATATGCCCGCCGCGCCGGTGCATCGGTCTATGCCATCACCGACAGACCCAGTTCGCCATTGGCCCCCTATGCAAATGGCATCTTTCTGGCCCCAACAGCCAGCCCACATTACTTTCCATCAGCTATCGCCGTGCAACTTGTCGCCGAAATTCTTTTGGCGGCTTGTGCCGCAGCCAGCGGTGACGCTTCGCGCCATCGACTTAGGCAACTGGATGAGATCCGACGCTCAAGCGGCGCTTATCTTGATGAGTAGCGCGCGTTATACGCGTCCCAGTGCGACTTGATCTGTAACTCATTTATTCCGGGGGCATAGGGGCTGGCGCGGAGACTTTTACAGGCGGTCATCACCAACTTCGCAGAGGACTTCGCAAAAACAAGCGCGAGATTCACGTGCGTTGGTTGGCGTGCGGTCCGCATAAGCCTCAGAGGCTCGTCGAATTTCCAGTGACCTGCCCCCTGCGGTTCTCTCGCAAAGTTTTCTCGAGTTGAGGTGCTTGGGCACGAAATCTGTATCTGGCGCTTCTGAACGTCGCAGGGTGGAGAATATTTTGATCGATTTCAAGGGCGCTCAGTTTCCGAAACACGTCATCGTGTTTGCCGTCTGGTTCTACGTGCGTTTCCTGGTTTCCTATCGTGACCTTGAGGAAATCATCAAGGACCGTGGCTTTTTTGTCGATCACGCCACGCTAAACCGTTGGGTCGAGAAATATGCACCTCTGATCGCGCAAGAGGCACAGAAACGGATGACCGGGGCTGCACGCTCCTGGCGGATGGATGCAACATATAAGAAAGTGTAGGGACGCTGGTGCTGTCTGTATCGGGCGATCGACAAGCGTGGCGAAACGCTGGGTTTCATGCGGTCTGAAACTCGCGACGCGCCTGCGGCAACTACGTGGCCCGCAGCGAGATTATCACGCCATTTCCATGGCCAACTTTTGCACTGCTGTTCTCACGCACAAGGGCAGGGCAGACTGAGCCCACCTGCTCAGGCCGGCCCTGCCCCTAGACCTCAATCAGTGATCGCGGCCCCATCCGAACGCGGATCGGCTGCGGCCTCGATCAATCCAGTCGGATGGCGCACCACAGCCCCGGCATGGCCCGCAAGATCCGAATAAGCAGGGATCATCTCAACCTCATGCCCGGCCCTTCGCAACGCCGCAATCAGGTCCGGATCAAACCGATCCTCAAGCTTCAGTGACGTAGTCTCCTGCCCCCAGGTCTTGCCCAATAGCCAGCGAGGAGCTGTCACCGCCTCTTGCAAGCCCATGCCAAACTGAACATAGCGGGTGAAAACGGCGGATTGCGTCTGGGGCTGGCCCTCGCCACCCATCGTGCCATAAGCCATCACGCGCCCATCTAGCAATTCGGCCATGGCGGGATTAAGCGTGTGGAACGGGCGCTTGCCGGGGGCAAGCTGGTTCGGCCCCGGAGCCAGTGAAAATCCCGCCCCCCGGTTCTGAAAGAAGACGCCCGTATCCGGGCATGTGAGGCCAGAGCCGAATTCCCAAAACACGGACTGAATGAAACTGACGACCGTGCCGTCGGCGTCGCAGGCGCCCATCCAGATCGTATCGCCCTCTTTCGGCTCATAGGGCCAGGGCAGCGCCTTGGTTCTGTCGATCCGCGCTGCCAGCATATCCAGCGCCGCATCCGTTAGCCATTCCTGCGCCGGTGTCGCCATATGGGTGTGATCACCCAATTCGGCATTGCGCCGTAGAAACGCCTGTTTGGTGGCCTCGATCAGCCCGTGGATGTGATCAAAGCCGTCACCCGTCGTCACACCCAGTCGGTCAAAGAGACCAAGGATCATCAGCGATGAGACCCCTTGCGTGGGTGGGATCATGTTGTAGAGCCGCCCCTGAGAAGTCTCCAAACTCAGCGGCGTCACCTTCTCTGCGGCATAACCCTTAAAGTCTTCGGCACGCAGCGGGCTGCCGTTGGCCTCAAGATAGGCGGCATGGGTGCGCGCCAGCGGGCCGTC
>CERH01090338.1_pt1 | contig 12484 bp, 18 predicted proteins | sample 530991 | NCBI WGS metagenome assembly CERH01 (sample SAMEA2621191, study PRJEB7988) | marine metagenome | biome: marine biome (ENVO:00000447); feature: mesopelagic zone (ENVO:00000213); material: "saline water (ENVO:00002010), including plankton (ENVO:xxxxxxxx)" | depth 800 m | reverse complement strand
TAGATGATCTTGGATCTATAGAGCAGCTAAAGCTTTGGAAAATTTATCAAGACAACTGGTGTGAACACAAACCTTCTATGACATGCTACTACAATGATGATACTTTCTTTGAAGTCTGTCAGTGGATATGGAAAAACTTTGATAAGGTTAGTGGTATTAGTTTTCTTCCTCAGTCAGAGCATGTGTATAGGCAAGCGCCCTACCAAAAGATAACTAAAGAAGATTATGATATTTTAACTTCTAAGTTTCCTAAAGGAATGGAATGGGATTTAGAAGAAAGTGAAGATAATACAGAAGGTGTACAAACATTAGCATGTGTTGCAGGAGTGTGTGAGTTATGATAAAAAAGTTATTTAATAAAGTACAAGATTTTTGTAATGATATTATAATAAAAATATACTATGGGTTTGAGTTGTTTACCTTGGTAGAACTAGCAGTTATACTAGGTATACTGTTTACTATAATTTGTTTGACGGCGGCTCCCTTTGCTTACTAAAGTTAAATTAATAGATAAACTAGGTTCTGACAAAACAGTTGTTAATGCTGCTAGGGTATCTTTTAATAAAGAGATATCTGAAATGAAACAGGCTGACAGGAAGCTTATTAAGTACCTAGCTTCTCATGGACACTGGACTCCTTTTGGTCATGTACAACTGCAATTTAGAATAGCAGCACCTGTATTTGTAGCTAGACAATTAGGTAAACATCAGGTAGGATTAGTTTGGAATGAGGTCAGTAGGCGTTATGTAGATAGTGCTGTAGGCTTCTATACTCCAGAAGCTTGGAGAAAACGTGCAGATAACAGGAAGCAGGGATCTTCTGATGAGGTACTAGAGATTAATCGTGACCTCTTTAGAGACTACCACAAGCTTTTAGAAGCTTCTAAACTTATGTATGAAAAGTTACTTGAAAGAGAAGTAGCACCAGAACAGGCTAGAATGGTGCTTCCTCAGAGCATGATGACTGAATGGATATGGACAGGATCATTACCTGCATTTGCTAGAGTAGTAAAATTACGTGATCATGCAGATGCACAGAAAGAATGTGCGGAGATTGCTAAGAGTATTTCTAATGAGGTAGAAAATACAGAAGACCTATCTTGTTCTTGGAACGCCCTTACTGAGAAGTAAACTACATTACAAAAGGAATATATAATGGAAATGGATACTTATTTAGCAGCTTTAGAACTGACTTACAAAGCAGAGATAGCTGCTGCACTAGCTAATTTAGATAATCTGTTAAACAATTCAGTTGGTGTTGCAGACCATCCAGATTTAATAAAGTCATTAGATAACTGTATTACTGTAATAGCTTCTGCACAAGATAAACTGTCAGTACTTCAAGATACTTTGAAATGAATTTGTATAGTCCATGAAGACAGAAGCTAACATAATATCTTTTAGAGTCCTTATAAACTCTAAAGGTACTCTCATGACAGAGTACAGTAAGTTGCCTTCATCAAAAGTACTTGATGTTTTTTCAGAAGATGAAGCTGTTTTTATTAGAAAAATTCTAAGAGAACTAGAACCTAAACTTGAAGACCTTCATACATTCTTAGAAGAAGAACTGCAAGCTTTTTAACTAACTGCTTTTATGTTTAACTTCTGTTTCATAATGATCTTATCACTAGTTTCAAGAATAATATCACTATGCTTTTGAATCATATTAAGTAAAGTTTTTTTATAATCAGCTTCATCATATTGAAGAGCTTCAGAAAGCACCCCGCCTAGATGACAAATAACCTCTGAGTTTATTCGTAACACTGTAGATTCTGGTAACTCAAAATATTGAATTGTTTCTTCCATACGCATCTCCTATACCTTCACATCTACTGTTGATTGTTGAGAAACATAATTCTTTAGTTGTACTTGCCCATCATAGTATTCATAAAAGACAGTTCTAAAAACTTTTGAAAGTCTATTAAGTTCCCCTAGTTTTTTATCTACTGTAATAACTTCAGTAGAATTGCTTTTGCTCCAAGTAGAAACAGGAACAGTAGGTGCTACTTTTTCTATCATTACCATTTAACCTTATCAGCCCAGTAGGCTGCGCTCATTTTACCCTTAGCAATATTTCTACGGTGCCTTGCTTTAAAACTTGCACGTTTCTTTTTCATACGTTGAGACTCTCCTGCTTTGGGCTTACCCGCTGTACTAGCTCCCTGTTGTCCAAACCGTATCGTCTTTATTTTGTCTCCTTCCTTTGCCACAACAATATGCGACTTCTTTGGATGCTTTGGAGTCCTCTTTGGTTTGTTGTAGCCGCTCACACCTGCACGCTCTAGGCGTGAATCTTTTTTTTTACTCATGACTTTTTCCTGTATCTACGGGTTTTCTGAGCAACCTTCTTAGGTTGTTTGCTGTGCTGCTTACCTTTCTTTGTGTCTTCACGTTTCTTACGAGTAGTAGCCGCATACTCTTTAGATGATAAAGCTTTGATAGCTTTTTCAGGCAAGTAACGCTCCCCAGTTTCGCTAGATTTTTTACCTGACTTAGTACGCCACTTCTGCTTTGTCCAAGCTTTCAAAGACTTTTGAGATTTTTTAAGTGCCATTATTGTATGTGCCTTGAGTCTTGTTGTTGCTGTTTAATTTTTTCTTTATCTTCTTTTCTTTGCTGTGTTTGTTCTGCCATGCTTCCTCCTAATAGCTTCTTTACCTTGCTTGGCTATCTTAGCTTGCTGTTTTTTACCAGCCGCCTTAGCCCTCTGCTCTAGTACAGTCAGTATTTGGATTTTACGGGCGAAAGGTTTTTTAATATTTTTAACCTTCCGCACCGTATCTCTAGCATCTTGGACAGTGGCAAACGCTATACTAACGGTATCCTTAGGATTCTCATCTGTGTATAGCCGTCTACCACTACCCTTAGGCTTCTTTCCAGTTCCTTTTTTAGGATCAGCCATTACTTCCTTTGCTTCCTTCTTTCTTATAAGTAACGCCTCTGTAGATTAGAGTAGCTGTTTTGCTACCTGCGTTACCTTCCGTTTTAGTCACACGAACACCTCTATATACATTAGACATAATATACCTCCAGTTTTGAATTGAAATAAATCAACGCGTTCCTTCAGCATTTGCCTACTTCCGTCCTTTAAAAGGATGAACGATTACTTTTTAGAGACTAGCCCCAAAAACCTTTCATTTATAGCCACCACCAGCAGCCTTGTATTGTTTAGCAAGCATTTGGGCTTTACGTGCAGACCACTGCCCTGGTTTACCACCTTTAGAACCTGCTTTAATTTTTTCAAAAAGTCTTTTACGCATTGTAGGCTTAGTGTAATTACCTGCCTTATTTACAGTAGACTTTCTTTTCTTTTTTGCTGCCATACCTGCTCCTAATTATTAACAGTGGTAGTTATTATTGCTCTCTAGCAACCTTCTTAACCTTCTCGTAGCTTCTCATTGCGCCTAAACCTAGCATACCCATCATTACTGGCACCAACAGAGTTGTATCTACCTCTGGAACCTCCATCCAAATGCCAAGGATGTTTGCAATAATTGTATTATACAGTAGACCCAGCATACACACCCAACCAATGCTTGGCCTCCATCCAGAAACAAAAAGACTTTGATGACCCGCCTCGACTTTGTTGATCTCAAGCTGGCCCTGCATAGCTTCATGATGATGTCGTTCAGAAATTGTGGCTATCTCATGGGCCAAAGCAGCCTTCTGGTCTTTATCCTCTATAAATTTATCCAATAACCCTGTTACAGGGCCAATCAAACTACTTACAATACTCATGCTAGTAACTCCATATCCAAGGACGTGGGCGCTCATTAGAATCCTCTAGGTCATCCAAATGGATAAATCTAGAATCACCTTTTTGGCTCACACCAATACCTGAGAAACCCATCTTCATAGCCTCCTGTAGTAGCTTGTGAGCGTTTTTTCCGCTACACACTATATCCATAGCCCTACCTGACGTATGCGCCCCAGGAGAGCTTTTAGAAGCTTCTATGGGGTGGTCTGGACAACGGTAGGCAGAGCTAATAATAAAAGGAAAATCTACAGTTTCTCGTAATGTTTCGACACTTGTCATGAAGTATTGGTTCATTCCTGCCTTTCCGCAATGCCTACAGGTTAGTTCTCTTTCTTCAAAGTATTTGTACATTACTGCCTCCCAAGTAAGCTTTCTAACACAGGACTTTCTTCTTGCCGTCTACCTGCTTCTATATCCTCTACCCTAGTACGTGTTTCTTTTGGTTTATTTGAAGAAATTCCTAATTGTGTTTTAACAGCTTGTCTTTTAGAACCTATAGCATCTCCTATAGCATTAGGTGTCATTTCTTTTCTAACACTTTTTCCTAATAGCTTTGCACCAGGAATAACTGATGTTAAGTTTAAAGCAGCATCAAGATCCCTAGCTACCCCAGGATTGTTTTCTAAATATTCTAAAATTTCTTGACCTGCTTCTGTTTCTGTAAATGCTGTAGTAACAGCATTATAAGTTTCATCAGTAAGATTTTGTATATGTTGAGGCACATACCTTCTGCCTACATTTCCTACAGTTTCTCCCACTACGTCACCAAGAACTGCACCAGTTATGTTTCCAGCAAGATTTGTTGCAAGAGTAGGTTCTTTTTCTTCTGATAAAGTATCTCCAGATTTTACAGTGTAACTACTCATTTTAATTCCTTACCTAGTTCATTACTTCTTTTTTTAGCCGCTGCTATTGCAACTTCTTCCTTATCAAAGTAAGGTAAAAGCTCACCAGTAACAAAATCCTTAACACCATCCTCAGTGCTATTTTCTTCTATTAAAGTTTCTATACGCTCAAGGTCTAGTGTATTACCGTCTACGTCAACAGTTGGATAATTAACCCACTTGCCGTCTTGTACCTGATAAGTTCTCGTTTTTTCTGAGTATTGCTTACCATCATCATCTTTAAAAATAGTGCGTCCTTTTGAAGTTTTAGCTAAAGAACCTTCTCTAAACCCTAGTCTATTAAGTTCTTCATCTACACCGCTTCTACGAAAGGAATCTGTTGCATCTACAAAAGCTGCCCCTGCTTGTTTATCATAAGAAAGCCCCGTCATCTTATCTATACGCTCATCAGGCTCTTCAGCAGTTCTAGGAACATCTTCTACAACTCCACCCTTATCCATGCCTTCTCTGTCTTCTTCCAATGGGCCTAAATATCTCCCATTATATGTGCTGTATAGCGCCTCCAGTGTTGCTTCTTCTTGAGCAGATAAAAATATATTATATCTTGCAAGTTTATCAAAAAAATGATTAGTTAATCTTTTTGCTGGATTAATGCCATAGAATAAATATTCTGATTCATTTTTAGAAAATCCTGAATTCTTTAATATTAAGTCAGCATCATAATACTTATCTCCCAAACCTAGTAATTGCTGATAAGCGTTTACTTTACTATACAATTTTTGATTAGCTCTTAATTGATTTCTAAGAATATTTGCATAATCATTTATTATATCTTCTGGCGTTGTGTTAAAATTAACAGTAGGATTAGTTTTAATATTTCTTTCTCTTTTAGCTACAGAAGCTTGAAAAGTAAGGGAATCCTCTAAATCAAACTCTCTAAATCTTATACCAGAAAAATTAGATAACATTTCTGTTTGCAAATCAGGAAGTTTTCCTGTATACCTATTTTTTACGTATGGAGATTCTACGGCAGTTAAAACTAAATTAGTTAAGTCCGTAATCGCACCAGGGGTTAGGGCATCTCCTAGAACTTCAACAGATTTAAGTGCCCTAGTTGTAGTATCATCAAAAGGATCAAACACTCTTTGACCACCTAAACTTCTACCATCATCACTAGTAATAGCAGTTGTTGTTTGAAAAAGAGCTTTAGTAAAAATTGCTGGATCTACATAAGGTTCAAAAATTTTACTTACAGTACCAAAAAAAGCTTCTTCTAAAGTTTTACTAAGTTCTTCACCATACAATTCTCCAGATACAATAGGATCATAAAGACTACTAGCTACATCTTGTACCAAAGCATAAGAATCTAAGAAAGAAGGATCTAAGGTATAGAGTTTATCGTTCCCTCTTACAATAATTTTTGAAGCTTTAGAGTAGTCTGTTTCTGTAAGAGTATCTATAGCTGCGTGTTCTTCTTCAGTTAGCCCTGCTGCAAGTGCTGTAATTTTTGGAGCGTTATACCAGAAAGCTTGATTACCAACATAACCACTAAGCCTATTAACACCCCTATCAACTAATACAGAATTACCTGAAGCTATCTCTTTAGCAGACTGCCTTATTATATTGTAAGATGTTCTTATAATTTCAGATGGAAAAGAAAAGAAACTACCAATAGGTAATTCTCTTAACGCCTTTACTCCTTTAGGAACAAGATCATAGTTAGGAAAAGTATTTTTAATTATGTCAGCAGCTTCTTTTTCTAAACCTGCTAACCACTCTTTTTCATTTTTGCTGCCTTTAGGCTTTGCCCTTTTAAGAATTTCTAACTCAGAATAAAAAGCATTAATTTTAAAATTGTCATCTACTGCCATATAAATATCTTCAGGCAATCTTTGTGTAGATTTAGAAATACCAAAAGCTTCTTCAGCAAGATCTGATGTTCTATCTAAGACACTACCAACTCCTGAATCTTCTGTAAGTTCTAAAAGTTTTTTAAAGTCACCAGCCCTTACACTGGTGTTTATAACACCTAAGCTTTGTAGCTTTGTGTAAGCTGCGTCAAATCCTTCATCACCACCCATACCAATTTTATTAGAAAGAATGTCTAAAGTTTTTCCAGTACCTTCAAAAGGGTTTAAACCGTTAGCTACTCCAAACTGAACGCCACCTAGAATATTTCTTAGTTGCGCTTGTATGTCATAGACAGTTTGTGATTTTTGTCCTACAGCTTTGAGACTTAAAAAACTATCGTAGTAAGCATTTTTCCCCACAAGCCCAAGCGTTTCTTCATTACCTTCAATAGCCTTTTTCATCTTTGGAGTTGTATACATTCCGTCTAGACTACTATTAGTTCCAGATATTTTAGCTGTAAAAATTGAAGAGCCGTTAGGTCTAGCACGTCTAGCTTCCTCAGTAAATATATATTTATTCTCTCCTAAATCTTTTAGACGTGAAAAGAACTTAGCATTTTCTGAAACTTGAGCCATTCTAGAAACAGTAGATAATATGTTTTCAGAAGGATCTTTTATTTCCCCCATTAAAGCTCTGATCTCATCAGGTATTTCTTTCTTTTTTGAAAGTATTTGTTTTGTGTTAATTCTGTTTGTTGATACAAAATCAAAAAAAGATTGAGTATTTCCACTTGCTAAAATTTCATCAACTATGTTTTTTGCTTGTACAGCAGTTTTACCTGTTTTATTTTGTATAAATTTTGTAGCATCTTCTATGACAGTATCAGAGGGCTTCCAGCCTTTCTCTTCAAAAAGTTTATAAGATCTGCGAAGATAAGAACCTAAGTTAGCTGCTATAGCTTTAGAGGTTTCTTTTGTAGCTACTCCAGATTGTAAGATAGTTTCTGACAGGTCATCAATTAAACCTCTAGCATCTGCTACCTGTTCTGCTATTTCTGGAGATAGATTAAAATTTTCAATAAAGTATCTTATACTTGCCTTATCATTTTTATCTGCTATAGGAGCAGTCAAAGCTTCTTGAATCCTTTCAGCCACTTCTTTAGATTGAGAATTAACATCTTCATCTACAAATTTTTTCAGTCTGTTTGTTATTTGCTCTGCTCTGGTAATAATAGCACGTTGATTCTGTATAGATTCTCTTTGAGCCTCAAACCCTCTTTCTGATAAGTACCCACGCGAACTAAAAAATTTCTGTCTTACTGTTCTCAAACTATTTGCAAAAGGTTTATCAAAAAAATCTTGATCCTCACTTAAAATTTCTGCTAACTCTTTATCATCTTGAGATAGTTTGTTTTTTCTAGGAAGAAGTTTTTGACCTATATCAGAGTTTCTAGCAACTAGTAACAAATCTCCAGCTAACTGCCCTGTCTCTGTTTCAGACAAATCTTTTAAAATTTTTCCAGTTTTATTAGCAGCATATCCAGTTACCTTTAAACCACCCTTAACTGCTTCTAGACTACCAGCAATTCCACCCCCTACTAAAGCAGAGGACAAAGCCATCTTTGCTCTTTTTTCTAGAATTGAATCATCTTCATCTGCTGATAAATAATCAAATACTGGATTATTTTCTAAAGTTTCAGGAAAAAGTTCCTGTAGAAAATTACTAACATTTTCATCAGGGTCAGCCAATAACTGTTCAGCAGCTTGTTCTGCTGCAAACCATCTACCAGCTTCTCCAAGTTTACTTGGACTTTTACCTAACATTCCTTTTGCAGCAATCACTGCACCTATACCTGTCACAAACTCAGCTACTTCTCCTGGTGCAGTTTCAACGTCTTTACCTCTTCCTGTTGTGGGGTCTATTAGACTATCGTGTAATTTTTTAGTAACAGATTCTGGAAGTGGTATAGCACCAAAAAGAGATCTAGTTGTGTCAGCCATTAGCTGATTCATTTTTTCTTCTTTCACACCAGCTAAATTTCCCAAAGCTGAAAAAATTTCTTGGCTACTAGATAAAACATTCCAAGTAACTCTTCCTAAATCTGCACCCACAGCAGAAACATCATCCATAAAAGACATTGGAGCTTCTTCAGTTGCACGTCTAAAAGATGTAGGATCGTTGGGGTTAGGTTCACCTCCAGATTCTCCGGTGTAATAATAAAACAAACCATTTGTATCTTGAAAAAGTTCTCCGCTTTCCATTATATATTTATCCGTTTATTAGTAGAAAACATTACCATATGACGGTAATTTTAAATTACGTTCTGAAGTTGTATAGTCTCCGCTTCTAATTGGAATAGGTGCTTCAAAATTAACATCAAATTCAAAGTCTTCAACACCAAACCTTTTTTTAAGTTCATCCACTCTATTTGCAAGAGTGCGGTACTCTTTTTCTAAATTTTTTGGTATTGTATTACTATTGGCTTTAGCAGCCTCAACCGCTTCTTTTTTTACTAAAAATTCAGTAATAGCAGCTTCTAATATTCGAAGCTGTGACTTTACCGCTAAGGTTTGTTTAGAATCTAATTTTTCTGTAGTAAATCCTTTTTCACCTGCAAGGTCAAAAATTATTTCTTGTAAAATTTGATGTTCTTCGTAATTTATAGGAGTAAACGCACTATCTATGTTTTGTTCTTTTGCTCTTTTATTTAGTTCTGCCAGCCCCTCTCTGTTAAGACCAACTGTACCAGCAATTGTGGTTATTTTTTCAGATATAGATAACATATCAACATCTCCCTTGTAAGCTCTTGTAGCAGACAAAATTATTTCGTTACCATCTTTATCTTGTGCCACCCTGTCATCAGTCCATTCTCCTTCTAGTTCATTCCAATATTGTATTGTTTCTGTACCATTAACAATTTTAGATCTTGTTTGATATTGAACAGGACGACCATTTTCTATTCTTACAGAAAGACCTTCTTTATATGTAGGGGGTGGTACATCTTTTTTCATATTTTTTGCTGCTTCTTGTACTTCTTCTAAGCTCCTTCCTTCTATTTTAAATAGTTCAAAAGCAGCCTGGAACTCTTGACTTTCTTTATACAAAGGACTGTTCTCTATTGCTTGCAAAGCTTCATTATCTAAGTCTTCTTTACTTTTACCGGAAAACAACCTAGCAATACCTTTAGTAGTGGCTTCAACAAGATTAGATGCTCTTTTATTATTACGAGCAACAACATCAGAAAACTGACCTTCTGGTATATCTTCATATTGATCATAGGCTTCGTAGAACAAATCCTTTCTTCGTTTCCACAAAGGGACACTTTGATCACCATATTTAACTGATGCATCAGCCCTCTGAACAGCCATTAATCCTATAGATTCTTTAAATTTAGTGGGGTCTTTACCTAAGCTTTTATGTTGAGCGTTCAAAAATTCTATTTGTTTATTTATTTCATTTTGCCGCCAATAATCGTCCAAAGTACCTTCATAACTTTCAGCTTCCTGATACTTTTTCTTCACTGTATCTACATTTCTTTTTGCTGTAGTTACCTGCGTTTGCTTTCTTCGCAAGTCTTCACGATTTTCAAAATCTTCTATGTTTCTTTTAAAAGGTGTTTGGATAATATCTTCTACTGCACCTTCAAAAGCGCCACTAAGTGACTCACTAATTTTACCAGTTATGCTAGACTTTAATTTATCGCCAAAAGATTCATCTTCTTGACTTCTTCGTTGGTCAAGAAGAGATCTTCTATCTTTTGCTCTTGCTTCAGTTATTGATTGAAAAAGTCCTATAGACATTACCTAGCTCCTAAAAGTGATGGGCCTTGTTCTTCTGGCCTACTTAATAATGATTCATTAGCTATGGGCTCTGGAGACTCCAACTGTTCCAAAACAGCTTCTGGAAATTCTTCACCTATCTCAGGTTCTCCAATTAGGCCAACAGCTTGTCCTAATGCTGAAGTATCGTCTTCATCATCTTGTTCTATTACAAAATCTATTTCTAATCTTTCTGCTAAAGAAGCAAGCATATAAACCATAGGCTCTACCAGAATTAATAGCATGTCAGGATTTATCAGACCCTCTTGAAAGCCTTGAATAAGAATTGTTTTTGTAATGTCCAGTAAAGGTACTTGTTGCTCTATAGCAGTCATTAACCTGTCGTACACTTCTTCAGAAGTAAATAATTCAAAGTAGTGTTCAAGAGCTTCTGTCTTTTTAGTAAATACAGGCGGTTGCAGAAAAGGAGCGTTCTGATCTGGAGAAGCCGTTAAAGATTCTCCAGGTATAGGACGATCTGTATTGATCATTTGTTTTGTGAATTGAGCATCTAGTTCTGACATAATTTATTATCCTATGCAAGTCGCTGCATGGTTGAAGCATAAGTTTGTTGATTAACCATAGGAATTGTGAAACCGCCTAGTGGATCATTATCTACCACATAAGGATCAATATTACCCCGCAAATTCATATCATTCTGTGCCATTGAAGCGGCATAGCTGAAATCTCTTTCAGTTTGAAACTGTACAGGTTTGTATGCTTGAACGAATGCCTCATCTTCCTTACCAAACACAGCGTCTTTTGTTGTAGCTACAATACTTTCACCAACATCATCTATAAACTCCCCTGGAAGCTCTTTTATTTCTGTTAGCAATCTTTCTGGAGCTTCTCTCACTGATTCTGTTACACTATCAAAAGCATCAGAAACAAAGCCTCTTCCTTTATCTAGAAGACTTAACGTAGGAGGAGCAGAATCCGCAGAACGCTGAAGATACTGTTCATATTCTACTGTCCCTGGAGGAGGCGCTGCTGCTTTACCGCTTGGTATGGGAGAGCTTTCAACTTCTGTAGGAAGAGGTTCCGTCACTACTTGAGGATAAACATCCTCTGGCAGTTTAAAGTCTAAAGTATCACCAGCACGTATTACGTTTGGATCAGTAATTTGTGGATTAGCTTTCATTAGCTTGTCAACAGAAGTTTTGTTTTGTGCAGCAATTTCGCTTAATGTATCCCCAGGTTTAATTGTGTATGTATCTGTACTGACAGGTCCACTAGTCTGTGGTGTTGGTGCAACAGGAGTATCATCTATTCCTTCAGGCTTAGGACCATAAGCTGTTCTTAGGACATCTCTAGAATTTTTATAAGCAGAAGCAAAGCCTCCACTCTCACCAAAGAATTTACCTTGTTGTGCAGCTTCTCCTAATCCTTCTTTAAAGTATTGACCTTCATAATTATCAATTCCTATAGTTTTTGCTATAGGTTCAAAAATATTTACACCTACTGCGTTAGCTCCTGTTTTTAAAATAGTCGTTATACCTTCAGTAACACTTCTGATAGGCGCAGTAACTTTACCAACTATACTTCCTCCAAAATTTAGAGTATGTCCCAAAGCTGCCCTAGAACCTCCTTTACTTATTAAAGCATTTGTAAATTGACTAAAACTTACTCCTGTCTGTCCTGCTACTGTCTTTAAACCTAAATTAAAAACATTGTTACCTAGACCTTTTAATAGCATACCTCCTATACCAGGAAGTATCATAGACATAGCAAGACTGCCTAAAATACCAAACCTTCCCATAAACTTTCCAAATTTTTGAAAGCCTGACTTAATAGCTTTTCCAATTTTTTTAAAACCGTTTTTTATGCCTTTCCAAGCTTTTGACAAAAATCCCATTCTTATTCTCCTGTAATCTAATTTTTAACGAATAGATGTAGCAAAATCAACGCCTAAGACACTGCCTATTAATTTATACATGCTTTCTCGTTGATTGATAAATTGATTATCATGCATGAAAGTTTCACTTGCGAAACCTGCATTAATAACGGATATTAATCTTTCTTGCTGCGTTTGTTCTTTAGTAAACTCTCTATTACCAAAATCTCTTAATTCTTGCCAAAGTTGTGCATTAGCTTGTGAGCTTAGAGAAAAAGCATTCTGTGCATTTTGAGCATTAACAGCATTTTGTGCAGCAGTATCAGCCATATTAGCTTTACGCCTCCACTCAACATTAGATTGTTCTACTGCCTGTGCAT
>CERH01010291.1_pt1 | contig 12487 bp, 4 predicted proteins | sample 530991 | NCBI WGS metagenome assembly CERH01 (sample SAMEA2621191, study PRJEB7988) | marine metagenome | biome: marine biome (ENVO:00000447); feature: mesopelagic zone (ENVO:00000213); material: "saline water (ENVO:00002010), including plankton (ENVO:xxxxxxxx)" | depth 800 m | reverse complement strand
CAATATTACGCCGGCGCGCAGATTATATACACTGCAACTCCAACTACTGTATATAATTTTACTTTTAATACTAAACTGGTATTAGGTAGCATAGACAGCTATGCGCCTACAGATCCTAATTATACGCAGAATAACTTTAAAATATTTACTAGTCCAAATGGTATTAATAACTATACAGAATATATTACAGCTTATACACTTGAATATATACAAGATGGTGCAAATGTTACCAGTAGAATAACACTTGCTCAACAACCAGCAGGAACATATGTAAAAGTACAATTAAAAGAAGGTGCGGTAGAAGATAATTATGGTAGTTATGAATATATAAAATTAAACGATATTGTTAATAACTTTATTGTAGGTTATGTAGGTCAAGATAAATTAATACCTAGAGTTAATAGAACAGACGTTATATTTCATGCTAAACGTGGTTTACAAGAATTTAGTTATGATACATTAAAAAGTATTAAATCTCAAGAACTAACAGTTCCAGATAACTTATCATTAGTAATACCTCAAGATTATGTTAATTATGTTAAATTATCTTATGTAGACGGTAATGGTGTAAAGCATACTATATATCCAACTCAATTAACCAGTAGTCCTTATTATACTCCAGTACAAGATAAAAGTGGTAAACCAATACAAGATAATTTTAGCGATAATGTAGAAGGAACATCATTAACAAACGAAAGATGGCAAGCTGCAAATCCTAATAATATAACAGGTTTTTATCCTACAAATACAGATAACCCACTGTTGTTTATGTATGATTGGTGGGGTGAACCCGGTGGTGCTTTTGGTTTTTATGGGCAAAGATACGGTGGTGATCCTGTAAATATGCAGATAAATGGTTGGTTTAATATAGATGAAAGAAGAGGTACATTTAATTTTTCTAGTGATTTAAGTGGTAAGTTAATAATATTAGAATATATATCTGATGGACTCGCGTATGATTTAGACAGTAAAATACCTAAACTAGCTGAAGAAGCTATGTATCAACATTTATTATATAGCATAATGTCAACTAGAAGAGATACAGCAGCTATAGCTCCTCAATATAAAAGACAAAGATACGCAGCATTGCGTAACGCTAAAATAAGATTATCTAATATTAAATTAGATGAAATAGTACAAGTAATGCGTAATAAATCTAAATGGATTAAACGTTAAAGTATGCCAGAAATTAAAAATAATTTTCTCAAAGGGAGAATGAATCAAGATCTTGACTCTCGTATTCTACCACAAGGTGAATATAGAGAAGCTATTAACTTATTAATCAGTAGATCTGAAGGTAGTACTGTAGGTGAGTTTGAAAATATTTTAGGTAATACAAATGTAGGTACTATAGCTAGTAATAAAAAAGCTAATGTTATTGGTAGTTGTGTAGATGAAACTAACAATAGAGTTTATATATTTGCAACTGATTTTTCTAATGATAGTGCAGATGTAAGAGCTCCTTCAACAAGTACGTGTTTAATAATAGAGTTTGATTTATCTAATCCAGGTAGTCCTACAACTCTTGTTAGTGGTCACTTTTTAAATTTTAATAAAAAGTTTCCTATATACGGTGTAAATATAATAGAAGAATTATTATTTTTTACTGATAATTTAAATCAACCACGTAGAATAAATATAACAACAGCTAGAAACGCACCTGCTACATCTCAAGGACCTGCTTATACTGAAGAAGCTCAATTATCTGTAGCAAGATATTATCCATACAATGTTATTGTTCCTATTGAAAGATCTACAGCAACATATTCTTCTGGAGCAGGAACAACAACGCTAGTTGTTACACAAGCTCAACCAAACGTTAAAGTAGGTGATATATTATCAGATAACAATAAAGGTCCAGGAGCAACTGAATTATTTGTAGGACCAACAAATACACAAGGTGTTATAACTGTTACTAAAGTAAATAGTACAACTAATTTTACAGTATCAGAAGCTTTACCAAATCCTATACCAGCTGGATTTAAAATAGATTTTAGTAGAACATCGATGAAAAATGTTCATGATTCTTTATTACCTAATCACTCTACACAGAAAATAAAAGATGTAATAGGAGGAGTAGGATCTACTGTTGTTAGAATTGGTGTATTTAACGATCAAGCTAATTACCCTGTAAATTTTGGTGGTATACCTAGAGTTGGTGATATAGTTACTAATTTAACTAATCCAGGTGCTACACCTGCAGGTTTAAGAATAACAGCTGTTCTTATCAAATCAACACCTACTAACGCGGTAACTAGTGTTGCGCGTATATGGCAAATAACTTTTGACCAAGCACATGGTATGTCTGCTGATGATAATATACAAATAGCTCATAATCCAGATTTTGAAGCTGGTGCGCCTGGAGATCCTAAATTTTTAGACGATAAGTTTGTAAGATTTAGTTATAGATATAGATTTAATGATAATGAATATTCATTAATGGCTCCTTTTAGTCAAATAATGTTTATTCCAAAACAATTTGGTCAGTTTAATTTAGGTCAAGTTGATGGACTTACTAATTTAGGAACACAAGCAAATGAGTTTACTAGAAATAGAAATTATTATCAAGATGAAAAAGATAGTTACACTAGTACAGTTATTGAGTGGTTTGAAAACAATGTAGATACTATTGATTTAAAAATACCTTTACCTGATACAAAAGATAATTTAAGACAAAATTTTGATGTTAAAGAAATAGATATATTATATAAAGAGTCTGATGCTTTAGCTGTTAAAGTTATTGATACTTTATCTGTAGATGATATTCAAAACACACAAGTGTCTACTATAGAGTATGATGATCCTATTCATGGTATTGTTGGTCAAAAATATTTAGATTATAGATATAAATCTACTAAACCTTATAAAACTTTACCTCAAAACCAAACAACTAGAGTTTACGATAAAGTTCCTATTAGAGCTTTAGCTCAAGAAACAACTTCAAATCGCGTTATATATGGTAATATATTAGAGCGAATGACACCGCCAGAATCAATAAAATATAGTGTAGGTTTTTCTGGTAGAAAAGTTATATCTGATTATTATACTCAATATCCTTATCACTCTGTAAAATCAAATAGAACATATCAAGTTGGTTTTGTTTTAGCAGATTATTATGGTAGGCAGTCTGATGTTATATTATCTACATACGACAATAATACTCAGTTAGATGGATCAAGTGTTTTTGTTCCTTATAAAACTGAAGCAAGTAATACTAATAATAAAGGTGTATTAGGTTATATTGGTGAAAATTTAACATTAACTATAGATGAAGAAATAGCTTCTACTGCTAATGCTTCTATAGGTGCTCCAGGTATATACAAAGATGTCGGTCATGTAGCTAGTGTATTAGCTATTACCGATGATGACAGTGGTTATGTAGCGGGTAAAACATATAAAACAAGTGGTGGTAGTGGTACTGGTTGCACTGTTGTAGTTACAAGTGTTAACGCTGGTGCTATTACTGGTATAAAAATAATGACTAGCGGAAAAGGTTATACTCAAGGTAATGAATTAACTGTTTTAGGTGGTGGTGGAGCTGGTGCTTTTACAGTTAACGTTGGTGATGCAAATCCATTAGGTTGGTATTCATATAAAGTTGTAGTAAAACAACAAGAGCAAGAATATTACAATGTATACTTACCTGGTTTTGTTAATGGTTATCCAGTGCAAAATCAAACAGGAACGCCTGGTGCCGGTGTTTTCAACGAAACTCAAAGAGGTAAAATATCTTTTGCTACTTTAATTGGAGATAATATAAATAAAGTTCCTAGAAATTTAAGAGAAGTTGGACCTACTGATAGAGAATTTAATAGTGATGAAATATTATATATTAGAGTGAATAATCCTAACGTTACTATAACATCTCGAGTTAATGGCGGACAAGTGCCACGTCCTAAAAATGTACAATATTATCCTAATGTTAGTTTGCAAAATGTTTTAAATATATCTACAGCTAGAGAATCAGAATTAGCAGCTATACCTTTTGCTCCTAATGCTGATAAAGGTATATATGGTAGTTCAACACAAGCTGGTGCTTTTGGATCAGGAAATTTCCCTGAACCAAGTGGATCTTTACCTTGGGGTCAAACATCAGATAAGCAATCATTTTATGGAGCAGAAGAAAATCCATTTATAATGCAATTTAGTACTTCTTCAAATCCTAATAATCCTGTTGGAGCAATAGTGTCAGGTGAGGTTGACACTAATTACGTTGCTAGTCCTACTTCAGCTAATCCAAGTACTGAAGCTATGGAACCAGTATTAACAGTTGCTGAAACTGCTCCTGTTATGTCTGCATTAGATTTATATTATGAAACTAGTTTGTGTGGTAAATTAGAAGTATTAAATAGCTCTATTAGTGTAGGCTCTGTTGCTCCTACTTCAGTAACTAATTCTACAGGTACTTTTACAGAAGGTGTTGGATTAAACGCTGAAATAGGTAATATATTTAAATTTGTAGACGGTAATGGAACAAATATAACAACTAATATAGCTTCTGTATCTATAGAAAAAGTAGTTAGACAGTCTACACCTCAAGTTAGTGAAACTGGTTTATTTACTATTGCTGCTCCAGGAAGTGGTGGTGCTGGTAACTATGTTATTAAAACAGCTAGTAATTATTTTGTTTATAGACAACAAAGTAGTGCAAATCCTAGTTCTGATATATACATATTTGATTTAAGAGTAACAAGTAGTTTAGCTGTAACAGATCCTAATTATTACGATGTTGTTGTGCCTAGTGCTGTAACTTTAACACTAGAAAATGTAGCTCCAACAATAAAAGCAACTTATGGTGGTTCTTTACAAGCTTTACCAACGCCAATTGCTAATTTTTCTACATTAGGTATACCTCAACCAGCTGTTGGTGATACTAGTATTATACAGTTAACAGGTATAAATGGAACTAATGTATCTAATACAGCTGCGGCTCAATTAGAGCAACTACAATTTTCAGTAACAGCTGTTAATCCTGCAAGTCAAACAAATGATTTTAGTTTTAGTCAATCAACTTTAGGATTATTAAATTGTCAAAATTTAGTTGACAAAAGATCATATGGTGTAACAGTAAAATTAGTAGATGCTAATGGAACAGGCACAGCTCCAAATGATCATAAAGAATTTATAACATCATTGAATTTTACAGCTGGTGCTGCTTTCGCGCCAAAAGTAATAAAAGCTGGAAGAACCGGTGGTAACGCATCAATTTTAGGTGCCGCTGGTAATGCAGCTGGTAACTCAGGACAATATTTCTTTGGTAATGAAGGTAATTTATCTTTAACAGCTGCTGGCGCAGCGTTACCTGCTGGTTTTCCTCAACCTAATTTTTTATATAATGCTCAAGCTGTTTATAATGGTAATACTAGCAGTTATAATGGAGCAAACGCAACTGCAGTTGCTTGGTTATATCAAGGTTCAATACAATTAGAACCTAAACTAGCTGTTGCTAATAATGGCGCTTTTGCAGGTGATGCTACTATTTCAATTAGAATACAATATAGAACAGTTAATCCAAATAGTTATCAAGGTAACAACTGGGTTGAGATAGCAAGCTCAACTAATTTACCACCTGGATCTTATGATACATATGATCCTAATGCAGCTGCTAGTACTTTTATTTTACAAGGCTCAACTAATGCTGGAGCTGGTACAGTTATTCAAAGTAAAAAATATTATTTTGATCAACCCGGTGAATATAGAGTTGTAACTACAGCTTTAAGCGGAAGTGGTGGTAATAACGCTATGTTTTATGTTGATTTTACTGATGGAGACTATCCAACTGGAATTAATCAAGGACCAACAAATCCAACAACTCCGTAATTAATTAAAAAATCGTGTAATTATATATACAAATGGCTATAAGTATACCTGTAAATTATCATAATACCTTTTATTTAAAGAGAATATATGCAAGTGGTAGTCAAACTAACCCCGCGACAACGGTTGACTTTCCAATACCATATCCTCCGCAAAATGCTGCTGTAAACGCGTCAAGTAATTACGCTCCGACTACTCCTGGTGCTTATGATTGGGAAACACCTATTAAGCAGAATAATACTTTTGATTGGATGATTGAAGAGTCTAGAATACGAGGTGGTTATAATAACACTACAGTTGATTTTGGTGTTAAAGCGTATGTAGCTTCAGATAACGATGTACAGCAAAGAAGAAGTAATACATTGATATATTCTGGTTTATATAATTCTAGAACAGGTGTAAACAATACTAATCAATTTAGTGTTGCCGAAGAAATTACTAAAAGTGTAGATCCATCAAACGGCTCTATACAAAAACTATATGCAGAAGATACTAATTTAACAGTATTTCAAGAAAGAAAATGTAACGTTGCTTTAATAGATAAAGACGCAATATACAGTGCTGAAGGTGGTGGATCATTAACTACAGTTAATCAAGTATTAGGTTCAATAACACCTATTGCAGGTAACTGGGGTATCAGTACTAATCCAGAATCTTTTGCTACGTATGGTTATACTAAATATTTTGTAGATAAAGAGAAAAATGCCGTATTAAAAATGGACGGCACTAACATACAAGAAATATCACAAGCTGGTATGACTGACTTTTTCAGAGATCAACTATCAGCTATAGGTGAAAACGGTGCTATACTTGGAGCTTACGATGTTTATAATAAGAACTATGTAATATCATTACAGCCAGAAGGTAGATATGCTGAAGGTACTTATAAAACATTAACATGGGACGAAAGAAACGCTGGTTGGACTAGTTTTTATAGCTATCAACCAGATATAATGTTTAGCACAAGAGGTGATTTTTATACTACTAAAGCTACAGGTACTACTTCATTTTTATATAAACACTATAGCAATGAAGATAGAAATAATTTTTATGGTACTAAAACACCTTCATCAATACAATTTATATTTAATCCGCAACCTAGTTTTATAAAAACATTTAAAACTATTAATTACGAAGGTAGTAATGGTTGGGAAGTTACTGATTTTAAATCTGACGCAACAGGTAAAGATTTATCTGTAACACCTCCTGGTGAATATTTAAGTAATGATAATTTTCCAAACTATGGTATTGATGTAGCAACAGGTGATGTTAGACTAGAAACAGGCGCGGCAAGTGGTACAAGCTATAATAGAATATATAGTTATGATGAAGGAGCTTATACAGAAGATAATATATTATATAGAGCAGGTTTCTATAGAAAACAAAATAAATACTACGCTGTAGTACCTAATAATACTCAATCACCTATATACGGTGAGGTTATATTTGGTAATCAAACAATGGGTATTAAAGGGCATTTTGCTACAGTAACAATGAAAACAGATAATACAACTAATAATGGCGGACCAAAATCTTTATTTTCGGTTAGCTCAGAATTTATAATGAAATAATTATGTCAGGAACATCAGCAGCATCAGCATTTAACTTTAATCCCGTCGCGGCAGCCATAGGTGTAGGTGGAAGTATTCTTTCAGGTATCTTAGGCGGAGCAGCGGCAAAACGAGCAAAGAGAAGAGCTCAAAGAGAAGCACAAAGATTAAAAGGAAAACTAGAGTTTTTAGAAAATAATCGTCAAGCTATTATTAATCCTTACGAAGATATAACTGATTTATCTGGTATGATTACAGATAGATCTGCTGAAATGACTAATGCTTATAATAATTTATCTGTTGCAACTCAAGCTGCTGAGTTAAAAATAGAACAAAGCGATATGGCATTAGCTAATACATTAGACGCGTTAATGCAAACCGGTAGCGGTGCTGGTGGTGCCACTGCTTTAGCACAAGCTGCTTTACAAAGTAAAAAAGAAGTTGCTGCTAGTATTGAACAACAAGAAGTTGCAAATGAAAAACTAAGAGCACAAGGTGAAGAAAGCTTAGAACAAAGACGTATTGCTGAAAAAGCTAGAATAGAAGGTATACAAATGAGTGAAGCTCAACGAGTACAACAAGCTGAAGTCTCTGGTAAACAGTTTGTATTCCAGCAAAAAGAAAATAGACAACAACAGAAAATTGATAGAACAGCTGCTGAACTTGATAATGCTAGAATGATGGCTCAACAAGCCGCTGCAGATCAAACATCAGCGTTTACAGGAGCTATAGGTGGAATTATGAATTCAGTAGCTAGCTCGTTTACTCCAAAATCTACATAAATTATGTCATATACAAGTCCAAGATACACATACATTTCTAAACAATCAGCTTTTGATCAGTTAAGACAAGATGCTACTCAAGCTGGTAAAACTATTGCTGACAAGCAAGCTACTGCTGATAAACTAAAAAGAGCTGAAGACGAAAGAAAAAGAAAAATTAATGAATCAAGATTAGCTTTAGGTAGAGGTGCTACACAGAAATATTTAAATACTGTTATTCAAAACTCTACTGGTAGTGAATTTGAAAAAGGAGCTATAAGTGAATATTTTAAAGGCACTGGTAAAACGGTAGGTGAACTTACAATGCGTACACAAGGTCCTAGTCCTGTTTGTCAAGATGAAGGTACTTGTGATGCAGATATGGAAGAGTTAGCTAAACTATTACAATTACCAGCTCAAGTTAAAACATTAACAGAAAACATGTTAGATCAGTTAGATTACAGTGATATTAAAAATATTGATCCTAATCAACCTGGTAATTACTTTTTAGCTGCTAATATATTAAAAGGAGCTACAGGTACTGATCCTGCATCAGGTTATTCATATAGTTTAAGAAAAAATGAAGAAACAGGTGGTACTGAGTGGGTTTTTAAATTTGATGAAGCTAAAGCTAGAGAAAGTTTTAAAAATGCTCAACCACCTATGTCAGAAGAAGAAATTAATGATCAAATAGAAGCTATGAAGTTTGATGGCGGTAAATACGAGTTTGCTATTAATAGTGAAGGATTAGAATCACAGACTAGAAATGGTGGTAGTTTATTTATTGACACACCTGAAATTACTAGTGATATAAATGAAGTTTATGCTGATACACAGCTTTTTGGGGGTATTAAATTTGATGATAAAGGCAATTTAGTTCCTAATAGTGGTAATTTTGATATGTCTAGATTTTTAAAAGGAGTTAAACCATATTATATTTATGATGATAATGGTAAAAAAATATTAAGTTATGAAGGTGTAGTAGATAAAGATAAAATTGCAAATGACGCAGCTTTTAATATACAAATAAAAAGAAAAATTGAAGAATATTTAAAACCAGAAAATAGCGGTGAAATGACTGCTTTATGGAATATGACTTTATCTGGGCACTCTTATGATTGGGACGAAAATGAAATAGCTAAAGAAATGGGATTTGAAACACCTGAAGATATGAGAGCAGCTTGGGATTATGGCGAAATAACTCCTAAAATGCAAGAGGCTTTTAAAAAATATTATAAACAATATATGGTTGACGATGCAGCTAAATTGATGAATTCATCTAGTTTTCAACAACATAGACGTACCTCTGATATACGTAATTTAGGTTTTGCAAATCAAGATACTGATTTTATTATAGAAGGCAATGATCCAATATACGACGCCGGAGAATAACGATTAACAATTTAATATGACTAGATACGTTCTACCAAATGGTAAAGCATTTCGTGTTCCTGATGATAAACTTGAAAAATTTTTACAAGAATATCCAGACGCAGTAAAACAAGAAGCTAATCAAGTTAACACTGCTAATACAGATAATCGAATAGTAGGTGAAAAAGTTACTAGATTTTTTAAAGACGGCAAGTCTATAAGAGTTAGAGACAAGGATATAGACAAGTTTAAAAAAGAAAATCCTGGTTATATGACTCAGGCAGAAATAGAGAAAAAAATTGCTGATTATAAAAGAAGGAAGAGAGACTATGAGCAGCAACAAAAAGAAATTGCTGCTGCGCAAGAAGAAGAAAAAAGAATACGAGAAGATGCTATTAAGAAAGGTTATATAAAACATAAGGGACAAGAAAATACACCTTGGTATAATAAAACAGAAGGAGCTATAAAAACCGCTGGAGAAGAATATATAGAACAAAACAATGTTTCTATAGAAGATATGAAAAAATATCTTGATGAAAATAATTTTGATTATACGTATAAAGGTGGAACACAAGATAAAGGACCTGGTTTTGGAGACTTTTTAAACGCTGAAATATCAGGATTAGTAAAAGCAGCTGATATGTTTCTTACAAATGGTAGGTTTGCAGATCTTAATAAAAATTATATTCTTGGAAAAACTAGTTCTATGATAAACGCTTCTAGAGATAGAGCGGTAGAAGAATATGATCCTAATTTGTTAAATAAATTAACAGCTGAAAGTCTTATAGAAATAAAAAAATTAAAAAATCAGCAAGCTTTATTAGAAGAAAACAGCGAAGAGTACAATCAAATACAAGAACAAATAAATCAAGTTAAATCTGAAATACCTAGTGAATTTAAAGTTTTTAAACAAGTAGAAATAGAAGATGCTTTTGATCAATATGATAATTTAATTGGTGCAACCTTTCAAATAGGTAATGATGGAGAAGGTAGAGGTTTGTTTGGTGGTTATTCTAGTGTTCTTTTAAACGAAGATGGAACATTTAAAGACTTTGAAGATATTTTTACTGATGAACAATTATTAGTAACAGGTGTCGGTGGAGATAGACAAAGATTTTCACAAGCTGATGTAGATATGTTCAAAGAAATACATGCTATAAATAAAGAAATGCATGAATTAGATAACATTGTTAATCAATACAAAAGTAGAACTAAAGGATTAAGAGGAGGCGCTACTGAGCGTGATGATATAGCTCAAGCATTAATTACTGAAAACCAGCAAAGAATAGATTTACTTGGTGAAAAATATGGATTTGATTCTGAAGATTTTTTAAATGGATTAATAAAAGATGAGTTTGGTATCATGAATGCAGATACTAGTCAACTTTTTCAAGACGCTAAAAATAAAATCTCTGAAAACTATGATAAAACAATGGAAGAAAAAGGTTTTATTAAAGATGGTTGGATGGACGATGAGTATATAAAACTTGTATTTGATGAACAAGGTTATCAACCAACAGATGAAGAAGTTCAATATGTAGGAGGTCAAAAATTAGCTGTAGATTTTAATCCACTTGCTCTTGCTCAATATGAACAATATTTAAAACCTCATCAAAGTAAATTAGATTCTTTAATTAAAGATGTTAGAACTGCTAGCACTATTACTGGTACTGAAGAAGAAATAGCTGCAGATGATGAAAAAGTTAAGCAAAGTGAAGCTGAAATACAAAATATTATTGATTCAGGTTATATTGACGCTCTTGGTCAAGATCCTATGATAAGATTTATACAAGACGAATTAGTTAAAAAACATAAGCCAGAACTTGATGCTTTACAAAAAGAATACCAAGGTTTAATAGGTAGTGCTACTAGTCAAGATGAAATAGTAAGATTAAATTTAGAATTAGAAAACAAACAAAACGAATTAATAATTGGTAATTTAATTAAAGATCCTGAATATAAAAAGAGAGCTACAGAGATAGGTATGGCTTTTGGTGAAATTGGTAATAAATACAATGCTAAATTTACTAGACAGCAGAGTGGTTTTACTAAATTTGTAGACATGATGTATGATGGTGATAATTTTGATTATTATAACCCTTATGATTGGTTAATGGAAACTGTAAATGCTGTTGGAGCTGGTGTTGAAGGTATATCAACATCTATTGGTGATCAAGCTGTGGCTAGTTTTAGTGGATATATGGTTCGTAATAGAGATAAAAAAATAAAAGATCTTGAAGAACAAATAAAATCTGGTAATATTAAACCAGAAGATAAAGTATATTGGGACGAAATAACTCAAAAATGGAGCACTAATATAGAAGCTGATGAGTTTGATTTAGGTTTTGGTTTTAGCGGTGAAGCATTTTTTGGTGACACAACAGCTGCAAAGCAATTATCTAATATGAAAGAGAAAAAAACATATTGGATAGACTCAATTGAAAAACAAATGGCTGAAATGGCTAGATCATCAAAAAGATTAGAAGCTTATGGTGGAGCTGATTACAGTGATGGTATTAGTTTAAAAGATATTTTTCAAACAGTTGGTCAAACACTGCCACATATTGGTATGGCTGCTGCAGGTACAGCTTTAGCTCCTTTTACATCTGGTACTTCTTTAGCTCCAGTAGCAACAGTGTTAGGATATGCAGGTACAGCTGCAATGGGATTACAAATGTATGGTGATAACTATAACTCAGCATTAGAAGAATATATAGGTGGTCAAGATTTAAAAAACAGTATAAGAGCTAGAATACAAGAAGAAAATCCAGAATTAAACGAATCTGAAGTAACTAATTTAGTAGAAGATGAGTTTAAAGAAAAAATGATAGAAGCTTATATATCAGGTGATGGTGCTAATATAGCTACCTCAGCTGCTTTAGCTGCTGCTCAAACAGCATTAGAAAAATTTGGTGCAGAACAATTAGTAGGAAGCTTTCAAAAAGCATCAGGACTACAAAGAATTATTGAAAATAGTCCAATGAGAGG
>CERH01040040.1_pt1 | contig 12491 bp, 9 predicted proteins | sample 530991 | NCBI WGS metagenome assembly CERH01 (sample SAMEA2621191, study PRJEB7988) | marine metagenome | biome: marine biome (ENVO:00000447); feature: mesopelagic zone (ENVO:00000213); material: "saline water (ENVO:00002010), including plankton (ENVO:xxxxxxxx)" | depth 800 m | reverse complement strand
TTGCCTGCGCTATTGAAGTAGAAACGCGACGGATTCGTGAAGCTGCCTTGAAACAACTGTAACGACCTCGCGAAAAATCCATGCAGGCCACTCGCCAAGGACACTACGGTGGGTGCATCGCTATCAGTTTGCTTTTGGCAGGCCGTCAGCTCTGCAAACAGATTTCGTACTTTGTCATTCTCAACCATGGGAGAGCTTGCTTGCGCGTCATGCCCAAATTTTCAGAATGCCCAAGTCCTGATCAATACCTGGCGGGGGCACTGCAGCACCGCGCCCTTCACTTTTCTTTGGGCTACCGACCACCCTCTCCGCAAACCATCTTGCGCGCGCCAATTATCACAATGACCCGCCATGACATCTGCTATCAAAAAACCATTCACGCGGATGATTTTGTGCGCTAATACTTGCCAAAGCATAGGAGGCAATGGGATTGAAGCGTTCGGCAAGCCAAGAAGGACAAATCAGCCGCCGCGCGATCATAGGCTATGGGGCCGGTGATTTTGGGCTGAACCTCTTCTATACGGGCCTCAATCTTTACCTGCTCTTCTACTACACAGATGTGGCAGGCCTAAACCCGGCACTGGCGGGCGGCATCTTCATGGTTTCGCTGCTGTGGGACGCGGTTACCGACCCGCTGATGGGCCTGATCGCGTCGCGTACGAACACGCGTTTCGGGCGCTACCGGCCCTACATCCTGTTTGCCAGCCCCCTGCTCGGTGCAAGCTTTGTACTGATGTTCGCAGCCCCGGTCTTCTGGCCCGCTCATGCGGCCCTGGCATGCCTTGTGACGCACCTTCTGTTTCGTACGATCTACACAATTGTCGGCGTCCCTATTGCAGCCCTTTCTGCTGCGATGACGACTAGCGGCCGAACACGCGCGTCCCTTGCCGGCGCGCGCATGCAGTTTGCGACCCTCGGTGCGATTGTCACTGCCTTCCTCACCCCGCTGCTGGCGGGGAGTCTTGGCGGCGAAGACCTCGCCCTTGGCTATATGCTGACGGCAATCCTCTATGCTCTTGTTGCAGAAGTCGTGCTTCTGATAGCCTTTGCTTCGGTTCGGGAACACGTCGAGATTGACGCAGAAACTCCGGACCTTGGCGCGACGTTGAACGTCCTGAAAGCCAATACCGCCTTCTGGATACTGTTTGCAGTCGTGGTCACCAACACGATCGCTTCGACGATCTTCACCAAATCGATCGTCTACTATGCGCGCTATGTCATCGGCGAACCGGGCGCTGTACGCGAAGCGCTGACGCTCTACACCCTAGCAGCAGCTGCGGCGATCCTCGCCTGGACCCAGTTGGCACGCCTGCGCTCGAAGGCCTTCACGCTGTTTTGCGGTCTCGCCATCAACACGATTGCCTATCTCCTCCTCTACCTCACCGGGCCGGACGGAAAATTAGCATTCTATGCGCTCACCATGCTGTCGGGCATCGGCACCTCAGCGTGCATCGTTGCCTTCTGGTCCATGCTCCCCGACACGGTCGAGTATGGCCAGTGGAAGACCGGAGTTCGTGATGAAGGCATCGTGTTCGGCTTGTTCCAGTTCTCCCAGAAAGCATCTTCCGGGCTCGGCATCGGCGCGGTCGGTCTGCTTTTGTCGGCCATTGGCTACGCCGCCAATCTGGATCAGTCCGACGACACGCTGCACGGCCTTCGAACTATCAGCTTTCTGCTGCCGGCGCTCGGTGCAGCTCTCGCCACACTAATCGTCCGCTTCTATCCACTGTCTGCCGAGCGCCATGCAGCGATCGTTCGCGAGCTTGAGGGAAAGACGCAGAAATGAAAGCCTTAAACAGGTTCCTCGCCTCGGTCCTGCTTGGCATCTGCCATATCGAGCGGACCGATACGGCCACCGCTCGCCAACCCAATTTTCTTCTTGTCATCTTTCGGCATATGGCGCTCGGACCGGCACTTTGAGTGATCCAGTCGCGACGCTGGCCCTTCTCGACGCCTTCGCCGGATAGACCTCCGAAACACGAGGCAATAATCGCGGCCCAGAGTGTCTATAATCCTGCGAAGAGAAGTAATTAGGTGCACTTCCTGGACGGAAGGACACCAATGAGCTTGCTGACAATACGATCATGCTTTTCACGAGCGATCATCGCGGTGCTAGAGCGTAAAGGTCGCTGAAGCCACCCGTCATCTCCACCTACTCACGCCAATCGCGATCATCAGATGTCGACGTCACTCTGTCATACACGCCTGCTGGGCAAAGCTGGCCAGAACTGGCTCGTCCCGTCCAAAGAACTGCTCGATCTGCTGAGCAACACGGCACCTCCGGTTATCTTGCGTCAGCGCCTCGTCCATTTCTATCTGCCGCAAAAGCGACTCCAGAACCAGTGGCTCTTCCGCAAGACGGATACCTCCTCCGTCCTCTGTATCAAAAATGAGCGTGGGGCTGCCGCCCTCATCCACTGGCTGCCAGACAGGCCGTTGGATTTCTTCCCCCTTGTCGGGAGCACCTGAGCGCGCAATCGCGCCCCAATACGACATCATTGCGTCTGACAATACTGTGCGGCCCGGTTGATTGGACTTATTGAACATACGCTCGTCGAGACGCCCCATGAAGGAATTAAATCGTCCGAACACAAATGGTATCTCAAGGCTGTGGGCTGCGCCGATCAGATCTGACATATCAGACAAACCAACTTTCCCCTGCTCGTCCCAGTCGAAGCGGTATGTATAAACAGGCCCGGTGTTCGACGCCGCAAGCGTTCTCGCAAAACGGTCTACACCGACCAGGCGCCACATCGAGCTCATCGCATTGTCTACAGAATTATAGTGGTCCTTGTCCTTCGATTGAGGAAATATTCCGAAGGCGAGCTTGGTGAAGCTAGTATCAAAAGCGAGAAGGTACTTCGCCTCATCCCGGTTGGAACCGAGAATGATCGGGATGTCATGGCCTGCCTGATGCGCGGCAATCGCTTCATCCAGCGGCAGATCCGGAAGGGTCAAACCATCCTGGATAACAGTTGCCGGCTGCCTGTCGGCGTAGGCCCCTACAATTTGCCCGAATGGAACCGAACGCAACTGGTCTGGTGACGCATCCGACCTGCCCGTAAATGCCTCAGCAGCAGAGATCGCTCCCAATATTCGTGCCCCATCACCCTCCTCTGAGGCTTCGCGCGGCAGGCTCAGTGGCAGACCGCTCTGAGCGATCGCAGCGCGGTACAAGCCGTCAGCCTCTGGCATGGCCAAAAGAGCCAGAATGTTATGCGCGCCCGCGCTCTCACCAAACAGGCTGACTTTGTCAGGGTCGCCACCAAAGGCTGCGATATTCTCATTTACCCAGCCAAGAGCCGCAATGATGTCCAGCAAGGCAAAGTTGGCAGGCTGACCTTCCGCGCGGAGCGAAGGATGGGAAAACCAACCCAGCGGCCCGAGCCTGTACTGAATGACGATCACGATTACGTCTTCCTGTTCAGCCAAGCGCGATCCATCGTATTGCTCGGCGCGGCCCCAAACATTTGAGCCGCCATGCACCCAGACCATGACAGGCAGCTCGCTCTCGATTGTCGCGCCTGAAGGTGCATAGATGTCCAGGTAAAGACAGTCTTCGTCGCCGCGTATCTCGCCGGACTCCAAACCAAAAAGTCCGTCCAGCCCGTTGGTCATTTGAGGGCACCAGGCTGGGTGATTGAGGGTGTGGCGAGGCGTTGTCCAGGCCATTGCGCGCATTGGTGCTCGCCAACGTCGTTTACCGATCGGCGGTGCCGCGTAGGGCAAGCCGAGCCAGGCCTTGGCACCGTTCTCTTCACGCCCACCAATCACGGGTCCAAGCTCTGTTTCGACGAAGGTCCCCTCATCCGCAAGCAGCGGCGCGGGCGGGACATAGGTGTATCCGCCGCCGCAGGCGGAAAGACAGAGTAGGCCAATCGAGGCCAGCATGCTTCTAGACACCAAGGTCTTCCTCTTGTGCAATATTCAATGTGACTTCCAGCCCGTCCGCGTCGGCTGCAGATGTTGCCGCGATCAGCCGATACGGACCAGCTTCGATCTTCCAGCTGTGAGCGATCGGATCGAACCAGGCAAGGTCACGTGGAGCGATGCGGAAACAGACCTCTGAGCGCTCGCCGGGTGCAAGATGAACCCGCTCAAAACCCCTCAGACTTTTTCCTGGCCGCTCAACCGTGCGCCCCGGCCAGCCAATATAGAGCTGCGGCGTGTCAATGGCTGCACAATCACCTGTATTCTCGACGGTCAGCCGAGCCTCCAGCCCGCCATCCTCAAGACGCCGGGCCGTGAGGTCTGAATAGGCAAAGCGGCTATAGCTAAGCCCGTGGCCAAAGGCATAGCGGGGCGTGTGCCGCTCTCGCTCGAATTTTTGATAGCCGTGCCAGTAATCATACTCGATTTCTTTCGCGGTCCGGTCAAAGGCGGGATAGTCATTCGCATTCCTTGCGACGGTGAACGGAAGCCGGCCCGAGGGGCTCGTCTCACCAAAAACGAGCCGGGCAAGCGCAGTTCCGCCCTCCATACCCGCATAGAAAGTTTGGAGTATGGCAGGAGCTGCCTCGTGCCAGCTTTCCACCATGACAGCGGAGCCTGCAACGATAACAACGATTGTCGCTGGATTGGCGGAGACGACAGCTCGGATCAGAGCAACCTGGTCATCCGGCAGATCCAGCGATGCACGGTCACCGCCAATCGCTTTGCCCTGTCCGCCTTGCTTGGCGCCATCCAGAATCGCGCGGAGCGTGTCAGGCAGTTCCTCTTGTCCGAGATTAATGTCGCTCGGAATGTATTCGCCCTCCTCAAGTGCCGTGTAGCCGACAACCACGACTGCCGCGTCACAGGCTGCAGCAGCTCGCGTTGCAGCGTCCAAATCACCTTCGTCACCACCTAGCGTGACACGTTCAGCACCAAGATAATCACGCAGTCCCTCAAGCGGCGTTCTGATGTAAGGTGGGCTGACGCGCGACGAGCCCCTGTCGCCCGTATTCTCCAGATCAGCCAGTCGGCCGAACACACCCAGCTTCGCGGTGCGGCTCGGGCTGAGCGGAAGCAAACTCTCATTCTTCAACAACACTGCAGATTTTTCCGCAGCTTCGAGCGCGATTGCCGTGTGCGCCGATGAGGCCACAAGATCGGGTGGGTATGCATCAAGCGGATCTTGCTGTCGGGCTAATTGGTCCAGCGTCATGAGGATCCGGCGGACAGCGACATCGGGCACTTCTTCACTGATGTCTCCGCTATTTATGGCATCGAGAAGCCGCTTTCCAAACCAGGCTGGCTCTGGGTTCTCGATATCGAGACCAGCAGCGGCACCATGGGGAGAGTAGACGCCAAGTACCCAGTCAGAATGAACAAACCCCTCAAAGCCCCACTCTCCGCGCAAAATATCAGTGAGGAGGCGCTTGTCCTGTCCGCAGTAATTGCCGTTGACTTTGTTATAGGCGCTCATGACTGACAAGCAGCCTGCCTCGATCACCTTACGGAAATGTGGCAGGTAAACCTCATAAAGGGGCCGGTCATCAACCCGCACATCAAGCTCGAACCGCGTATTCTCAAGACTGTTCAGGGCGTAGTGTTTGACCGTCGCAATGACATTGTGATGCTGAGTACCACGGCTCAGTGCCGCGCCCATTTCGCCAAGATGATAGCTTTCCTCTCCATAGGTCTCTTGTGCGCGTCCCCAGGCTGGATGGCGAAGGAGATTGATGCATACATTGCCGAGCAGATTCACTCCCTGGGCTCTGGCCTCAACAGCCATGACCTCGCCGATACGAACTTCTAAGTCACGGTCAAAAGTGGCCCCCCTTGCCATTGAGCAGGGAAAACAGGTTGAGTGCCCGACAATAACACCTCGCGGGCCGTCACAGAACTTGAGACCCTCAATACCAAGCCGCTCATTCGAGCCTCCCGCCGGATAGGGCATCGCACCCCATTTCTTGGCCTCCTTGTAGATGCGGTAAAAGCCGCTCCCAGACATCATGGCGACCTTTTCCTCAAGGGTCAGACATCCCAGAACCTGCTCGACATCGATGCCTTGCCGGCCATGGTTCGCATCCTGTTCAGATAGTTTCATTCCGTCGCTTTTACCTTATCAGCAAGATGCCGAGGCAGGTCGAGCCCGCCTCGGAAGATCAGGGGGGAACTAGTGCTTTCGGCCAAATCAGAATTCAAAGTCGAGGCCCACACCCAGGATCTGAGGAGCCCCGTAGATCTCAACAAAACCAGCAGGCGCAGATCCGGTAGCATTCTGGCGATACACCTCGTCGAACAGATTGTTCGCATAGGCATAGACCGACCAGCGCCGATCATCCGGCCCGACCGAAGCCTTCAAATTGACCAGCGTGTAAGCATCCTCGGTCAGAAGCGGAGCCTCCAGGCGATTGGTCAACAGCGACAAGTCTTGCTCGCCGCGATAGGTGATATCCAGCTGCAGCGAACCGAGCAGTGCTGGTGTCAGGCTCTGCTCATATCGCGAGACGAGATTGGCAGATAATTCAGGCTGGTTCGCCAGCCGGGCTCCAACAAAGGATTCGGTCGTCGAACTCCGGAAGATGTTCGATGTCGTCTTGTCGGACGAGACAATTTCCGTCTCAAGCCAAGCGATACCTCCCTGGAAAGTTAGCTGAGGCGTAGGCGCCCAGACCGATTCCAGTTCAGCTCCGTAAGCCTCGACATCACCGACGTTGGTCAAACGCGCAATACTGACAATCCCGGATGTATCGAGCCCATTCGCCTGGACATCTTTCCGGTCATAGAAGAAGACAGAGCCGTTAAGACGAAACGCTTGTGCGGGCCAATCAGTCTTGAAGCCTGCTTCGTAAGCCGTGATCGTCTCATTGTCGAACGGCTGAAGCTGGGCATTTGACGTTGCAAAACCGCCAAAGTATCCACCGGACTTAAAGCCTTCGGAATAGGACATGTAAAGTAGAGCATTGTCGGTCGGCGTATATTCAACGGCAATCTTGCCGCTCAACGCATCGAAAGTGGTCGACTCGTCTGCACTTGCGAGCGTTGCGCCGACTTGAGGCAGGAATGTTGAGCCGTCAAAGCCCTTCTCTTCTTCAGTATAGCGCGCCTCCAGAACCAGACTCAGTTGCTCGGCAAAGTCCCAGTCAGCACGGCCATAGACGGCAAAGGCGTCGGTGGTCTGCACATATTGCTGGCCTGCCTGCGTCAGCCCGCCGAGCTGCGTTCTGAGAATGCCCGTCTCGGTCAAAAGAACCGAATCTTCCGTTAGCTCGTCTTCGGCATAGTTTGCGCCGACAATCCATGTGAGCACACCACCATCATCATAGCTCAGACGGACCTCCTGGGACCAAGCCTCGATAACCGAACCATAATCGATCTCCTGATGGATTTCTGGCATCGCGTCCTGATCGATGTAGCGACCATGTTCGAAATCGTCATAGGCCGAGATCGAGGTCAGGGTGAAGGCGCCAAATGTGAAATCCGCCTGAACGGATGCCCCCCACCAGCTATTGTCGAGGACCGGTCGCGACAAGCTCGCGCTGTCATATCGTGAGGAAAAACCAAGCTCATCAGGGGTCATCCCGTTGAGCGTCTCACACAATTCCGGAGCCCGGCCGCCCGAAAGGACCGTCGTACAGATACTGTTGATGCTGGCTGTGGGCGCCTGCGCATTCAGGATCGCACCATCGGCTGTATCGGTCACGCCTGTCACAGCACCGAGGTTGAGCCCCAATGGCTGATAAAAGCCGGTCGCATGACCAAGCGGTAGATCCGACTGGTCGCCGCCGCCATGGAGCTTGAAAAGCACGTTTGCTGTCGAAGACGGTCGCCATTCCAGCAGGCCGCGCGCCGCCCAGCGATCCTCCGCTCCGTGGTCGAAATTGCCGGTCGTGCTGTGGAAATAGCCGTCACCCGACTGGATGACCTTGCCGCCGAGCCGGAAGGCCAATGTGTCCGATAACGGACCAGTCACGACCGCCTCGCCCTCAAAACGCTCATATTCCTCATAGCGCGCCGAGACAGAGCCTCCAAAACCATCAAAGTCTGGCCTGGCTGAAATGATCTGGATTGCCCCACCGACAGCATTCCGCCCATAGAGCCCGCCTTGCGGACCTTTCAGGACTTCAACACGCTCCACATCGAACAGGGTCGAGACCGCCTGTGCAACTGATGTCTGATAGATTTCATCGACATAAATCGCCGTTGTCGGCGTATCATTGATACGAAAGTTCTGCAGGCCGACACCCCGGATGACAACAATCGGAATACCGCCGCCAGCCGAGTCTAGAAATCCCGTACCCGGAACAAGGTTCATGACGTCTTCGAGATTATCGACACCCAGATCACGGATATCGTTCCCACTGAGCGTCTGGACTGTAAGTCCTACATCCTGCTGATTTTCAGCTCGCTTGGTCGAAGTGACGACGACCGTTTCCAGAACGCTGGTCTGATCCTCACCACTAGCTGCGCTCTCTTGGGCAATGGCTGGCGCGGGAAATGCGCCGACCAATGCAAGGCAAGATACAGATGCGAAAAACAGGCTTGATTTCATGATGTCCTCCCAAGTCGCGCTTGATGCGCTTTTTCGTCCGCTTGGATAGTTTTGGGGGATTGGTGTTGTCAACAGGAATTTGCCCCGCCCCGTCGCGAGGCGGCCGAAAACCTTGCTTTTCTGATGAAACGCCGAGTGCTAGCTGGTCTTGGTGACCGTCTTGGTCATGGCAGGCCAGTCGCTTCTAACCCGTGAAGGATCGCGAAACAGGAACGCGAAGACGGAATCGATATGGGCTTCGATCGCCGCTTCGGAGGCCATGTCTACGCCGTAAATTTCCTCGACCTCACCAGCCAGCACGAAGGGCATCTGGCAAATTGCGGCGACGATCATGATGATGGATACTGGCCAGACCTTGGGCAGATCGCCTGTCTGCATGTGATGGCGAATCGGCTCGGCATAACGCGCATGTGCCGGGCGAATGAAGTGCTCTGCCATCCACTGCAATCGGTCTCCGCCTTTTACGGATTCGCTTATCATGATGCGTGCGTATTCCGGGTGACGGGCCGCATAGTGAATGTACCGGCGCAGGAATTCCCTGAATCCATCCATGGTCATCAGGTCTATTTCGTTCTCCTCACGGAGACCAACCTCGTTCCAGAGCCGTTCATACATGTCGCGCATGGCCTCGCGCCAAAGATTATCCTTGTTGGTGAAGTGATAACGGATCATGGCGTGTGAGACTTCGGCCGCTTGGGCGATATCGCGCGTGTTGGCTGCGTCGAACCCACGCTCGGCAAAATGCTTCCGTGCGACATCAAGAATACGGGCGCGGGTCGCCTCGGCGCGCGCCTGTACGGGTTTTCTCGTTCTGGTCTGTTTCATCGGCCCCAACCAACCTCTGTCTTAACCTGCGCAGCAGATGTCACATTTAACGATAACCTTCCAGCCGGATTAAACAAGCCGCACCAGTTTCTTGTCTTGCCACACCAAAAAATGAACGCGCCTGCTCAAGCAAGGTCGTGCCGAGCGAATCCTTGATCCGTTTGCGGGTATTGAGGTGTGCGAACTTTCTCGGAACCCGGCGATTACACCGCCAGACCCGGCCTCTATGTTCAAGGTAAGAAATGCCTACGACGCGCTTCATGACGCCGCCCATTGGCCCACAATCTGGTCCCATTTTGGTCCACAGATTCCGGCTATTTTATGCAAAGAAACGCAAACGGACCCGAAAATTCGGTTTGATTTCAATATTTTAATCGATGTCCATCTGAAGAGAAATGGCGCGAGTGACGCGCCCAACTCCAATTCCTTAATGCGAATACTTTCAACGTATTAAAGCGTTGAAATTTTCGTTTGTCGTGCAAAAAGTTTGCGATTTGTAGTGCAAACTGTAGTGCAATCCTTTCCTGCAAGTTGAGTTCGAGGCGACTTATTCACGCCCCAGCATATCTATACAGTCATCTCTGAACCGCGTCACCCGATGCATCTATGAGTCATTTCACCAGACGGACGAGCGAGATCGTAGCCGTCATCTGAAGCGACAAAGGCCGAAAGCGCCATGGAACTGGTTATTCCAAGGCTCGGTCTTGATCATCGCGCACTTCCTTATTGAACGTCGCATTGTCGTCTCCGCCAACAGGCTGACCATCCCTCACCGGGAGACGATCAACCTGCACAGCCGAGGCAGCAGAAACTGGCACCCTCAAATTCAGACCGCCTTTCGGGCGACGCATTCCGGAAATTCGCCCCCCACTCTATATGTCTCGCAACATCGCATACCGCTTCAGTCGACGCTTCCGCCACTGCCGGCGAAGCAAGGGGCGGATGTCTTTCTCCAAATGGGACCGTACCGCCCCATTGTCTGAGTCTGTGGTTTTCGAACCATAAATCTGTCTCATCTGGTGCTCCATTCTCTAAGCCGGACCCTTCCGGCCTCTTGTAAATCGATCTGAGCACCACATAATTCAAAACGTATTTTTCTTTCTTTTCTATAGCTGGAGGCTATAATAAATGCGGCCGACCCTGAGACAGATGCAATACCTCGTCGCCATAGCCGAGACAGGCAAATTCGGAGACGCCGCCAAACGGGCAAATGTCAGCCAGCCCTCCTTGTCAGCCCAGATCGCCGATATGGAAACTCAACTGGGGACGATCCTGGTAGAACGAGGTCGGCACGGCGCATTTCTGACTCCCCTCGGAGAGGAAGCCGTTAAAAGAGCCCGCCGTGTGCTCCGGGACGTCGAAGACATGAAAGCGTTTCTTCAATCGGGCGGCGCCTCTCTTGCTGGCCGCGTCCGCCTGGGGGTTCTTCCGACCGTCGGCCCGTATCTTCTGCCCGCAGTGACACGCCAGCTCCACGTCGAATATCCGGACTTGAGACTTTCAGTCCGTGAAGAGCGTACCATCGATCTGGAGGCTCACCTGCATGACGGACAGCTGGACACCGTCATTTCGTCCGTTGAAGACCATTCAGACGCGGATCATATGCCGCTTTTCGAGGAATCCCTCTGGATTTGTGCCGCGCCGGACGACCCGCTCGCCCAATCAGCCGGCGATGTCAGATTGACAGATTTGTCAGGTCGCGCCCTTCTGACACTTGGTTATGGCCACCGTCTCAATCTGACCATTCAATCCATCGCCGAAGCGTCGGGGGCGCATGTCAGCGCGGAGTATGAAGGCACGAGCCTCGACGCCATTCGTCAGATGGCCGAAATGGGGGCAGGTGTCGCGGTGTTTCCCAGCCTGTACGCCATGACCGAAGCCCGCCGTGATCCGGACCTCGTTGTGCGCCGCATTGATGACCCGCTCGCCCGGCGGGAAATTTCGCTCATCTGGCGACACACCTCGCCGCTGGCGGACCGCCTGCCCCGGCTGGCGGAAGAGTTCAAGACGGCAGCCTCCACAATACTCCTTGGACGGATAAACTAGAATTTTATAGCCTAAACCTATCATTTTCAGTTTGTTTTTCGATTTCACAAAAGAAACACGCCTCCCACATGCATTGAAAGATCACCACCCAGGGAGCTTTCAATGTCTCACCCCCTCAACCGGCCTGCGTCCAGGATTGGCGACGCGCAATCGGACAGTACGCAAGACTTGTCGCAAGCCCGGAATGGTCTTGCGTCGGGTGCTCGCAGGTCTTTCGTCCTGGAGCCTCGGTCCGCGGACGAATTTGTGCTGGTGGCCAAATGGCACCGATCCGTGGAGGCGCTGGTTTTCTATGTCGATGCTCTCATTGGATGGGCCCCGATCGAAGTAACGGACATACCGATCGAGCTCGTCGATGAGCATGGCACGAAATGGCAGCTATGCCGGCTTTGCTACTCCGGCCCGCTGAAAGGTCGCGATCGATTGATCGCCAATGCAAAACGCCTCCTGAACCAGCTAACGGACTGGATAGAGCCGGAGATCCTCCTGTCCTGTTCGGCTCCGGACACGCCTGGACAGGCCGCCTGACCGGGTTTCGGGCCAGGCCGATCCCAGCCGATCATCCCTGAACCGCCTCCTCCCTCCCAGCATCCACAATTTCTGAAAGGACCCGCACACCCATGAACTGGATTTTCGAGCTCTTCGAACATTTATCCGAGATTTCGCAGACAGATAGAACGTCCCGTACGTCAGATCGAGCGAGTCACGAGGAGACGCAATTGCCGCTTCCATCCCGGCCGACCATCGCTTCCTTTCCCAGCCCCGACCCCGCCGATCGGCCGGCCAAGCGGGCGCGCAACATCCTTGATTTTGACCTTTAGGCCCGGGAGACCCAGATGCCTTTGATCGTATCGCGTATACAGACCTTTCTGCGCCTCGAATCCTCGGCGGGGATATTGCTCATGCTCGCTGCGCTACTTGCACTGATTGCAAGCAATTCGATGCTGCAGCACGCCTATCTCAGCCTCTTCTCGACACCTGTCGAAGTGAAAATTGGCGCACTCGAAATTGCGAAACCTCTGATCCTCTGGGTGAACGATGGTTTGATGGCCATCTTCTTTTTCCTGATAGGCTTGGAGATCAAGCGGGAAATCCTGCAGGGAGAACTTTCCAGTCTCGACAAGGCGACCTTGCCCGTGAT
>CERH01091680.1_pt1 | contig 12501 bp, 25 predicted proteins | sample 530991 | NCBI WGS metagenome assembly CERH01 (sample SAMEA2621191, study PRJEB7988) | marine metagenome | biome: marine biome (ENVO:00000447); feature: mesopelagic zone (ENVO:00000213); material: "saline water (ENVO:00002010), including plankton (ENVO:xxxxxxxx)" | depth 800 m | reverse complement strand
TTTCTCACAATTATTTTTTTAATAAAGAGAAAATATATATATATATAGTACGGTTGTTTATAAATAACATTTCTGACACAGTATAGGTTTAAATATATTTTATATATTTGCATTATAATTAAATTAAATACATTATGAATCAAACAGGATACAATCCCAAGGAGTTAAACTTCGGACCTAAAGGTCGCTCTAGGCTAATAAAAGGTATAGAAAAAATTTCACAAGCAGTTAAGTCAACACTAGGACCACGTGGTAATACAGTTATTATAGAGTCTCCCGACCAATTAGGTGGGATGACAGTAACTAAGGATGGGGTTACTGTAGCTAAGTCTATACAGTTATTAGATTCAGTAGAGAATATTGCTGTTATTATGATGCAACAAGCAGCGGATAAAACCGCAACTTCTGCGGGTGATGGAACGACCACTGCTATTGTATTGACAGAGGCATTGGTTAAATCTGCTTTAGAGGTATTGGAGAAACATCCTGACTGCAATAAAACAGAAGTATTGAGAGAGTTAGTGAGCTCTACTAATGTGATAGTGGACAAGCTAAAGAAAATGAGTAAGCCTGTAGACTCATCAAAGGTTAAACAAGTTGCTACTATAAGTGCTAACAATGATGATTCTATAGGCTCTATTATAGCCGATGTGTATGAAAGTGTGGGTGAGAACGGTATTGTAACAGTGGAGAAGTCTAAAACTCATGAGACTTATTATGAGAGTACGGAGGGAGTTAAAGTAGAGAGAGGATACTCCAATCCATTATTCATTAACAACCATAAAAAAGATGAGTGCATCTTAGAGAATCCATATATATTTGTGTCGGATGCTGAGATAACTAATATATTAAATATTGAGAATATATTAAAACCAATTATCTCAGAAAACAAATCATTACTTATTATAGCACCATGTTCTAACAATGTGTTAAATACATTGGCTGCTAATGTGATGAAGAGAAATCTAAAGATATGTGTGATACAACCACCGAACTTTGGATACAAGCAACATGAGTTGATGCAAGATATTGCATTGACTACTAACGCTACTTATTTTTCTGAGAGGACGGGAGACGATTTAAGTCTGATTGACTTTGTTGATTTGGGTTCTGCTTCCAAGGTGATAGTTGGAAGAGACTCTACCATCATCCTCTCGTCTTCAGAAAAAGATACAGAAAAAATTGATGAGAGAGTAAAAGAGTTGTGGGGTGCTCATAAATTATCTAACAACAAAGTAGAACGTGAGTTTATTATGTCACGTATCGCATCTTTAACAGGAGGTATAGGAGTAATATATGTAGGTGGTAACACTGACCTAGAGCAAAAAGAACTGTATGATAGGGTAGATGATGCAGTCTGTGCGGTCCGTTCTGCTATGAAAGAGGGCATTTTACCAGGCTCAGGTAGGGCACTACATCAACTATCGCAAGATAAGTGCTTAGAGGGTGGTAACAATTCTGCAAAAAAAATTGCTAACGCAATTTTATCTAAAGCAATTACCGCTCCATTAAAACAAATCCTTGAGAATGCAGGATTGAGCTCTACTAAGATATATAGTAAAGAAGTGAAAAAGGGTCATGGCTATGATGTAAAGAATGAGAAGTATGGGGACTTAATAAAATTAGGAGTGATAGACCCCATGAAGGTTACAAAGAGTGCATTACAAAATGCAGTATCAGTAGCAGTAACTATACTTAGTACTAATGCTATAGTGACAATGGCAAGAACATACGATACAAAATGAAAGCAATAGGAAAATATATTATAATACAAAAGATAGAAGAACAGATTGAAACTAAATCAGGAATACTATTAGGTGCAGGTGACATGCAAGATGTAAGATACCGTAAAGCTAAAGTAGTCAAGTCAGGAACTTTAGTAGATGCTATCAAAGAAGATGACATTATTTATTATGACAGACAGTCGGGTCATACTATGATGATTAATAATGAAAAGTATAGTATTATTCAGGAGAGAGATGTCGTTGTTGTCGAATAAACTTATTCATTTCTAATACCATATTTCTATATACCTTGTCTGTATAAGATACATTCTTAGCAAACATAGGGTTAGTAGATTGACTAGTGGGAATCTCTTCTCCGTTTAGTTTTTTATATATAGAGGTAATAACTCTTTGTGCTTTATAAGAAAGAGAATATAGGGTTTTATTTTTACCTTGCCTTTTTCTAAATACCTCTATCCAATTATCTCTTAATAGTTTATCAAATCTATTTACATTCCATGACAGTAAGTTATTAAACTCTTCAAATTTTTCTTTTGAAAAATATTTTTCATCATGAAGAAATAGTAAAACATCAAGCTCAGCCTGAGATAATTTATACTTTGCTTTTATGAAGTATCTAATGACTCTCCAGTACTTTAGGTAATTTGATTTCATTTAATTTTTTTTATTAACTTTGCTACAAAGATAATTATTAATTATAAAATTATGCCAACAGTAAATTATAAATGTGCAGATACGGGTAAAATGAAAACAAAAGTTTTCCCATATAATGCAGTAGGAAAAGCTCAAGCAATGGAGTTTGCAAAAACCATGAAGGGTAGTGTAAAAAATAATCCGGGATATGGAATGGAAAAATCTATGAAAAGCTCAGGATACTAAAATGAGTTTATTAAATAGAAAAAATAGAAGAAAAGTAAAACTAAAAGGAATTGCAACTGTTATGGGTGAGAACTCTAAAGTTGTTATTAAAACAGATAAAGACGGAGTTAGAAAAATAAAAATCAAAGGAAAGAAGGGTAAAGAAAAAACAAAATATTAATAATGTATAAAAAAAAGAAAAAATGAAACATCAAGGTTACAATGACAGACTAGACGAGTCTCTAGGAATGAAGCACAAAGGTGCTCACAAACAATCTATGAAATCAAGAAGAGATGAGTCTAAAGGTATGGCGAAGGCTATGACCGGACACGCTTATAGTGGAGACCACTCAATGGACAAGCATTATCCTAAAGACGTAAAAGGTCATTTAGGTAAGTTAATGAGAAAATAATGGCTTTTCCTGAAATAAAGTCTTCAAGGCAAGGGGCATTTACTAAATGGGCAAAGTCTAAAGGATTTAAAGATACCTGCTCTGCGGCAAGTGCAGTAATGAAAAATAAAGATAAATATTCCAAAAAGGTTGTAAAAATGGCTAATTATGCTAACAACTTTGGATGTAAAAAATAAATTATGGGAAAAGGACTAATATGGTTAGGAAAAAAGATAGCATCTTTATGGATTAAGATGTTAAGGATGTGGAACAGAGGGGTTTCATATTTAATAATATGTTCTGTCTGTGATGGAACATGTTGTAAAGAATGTAATAAATAAAATGAAATCAAGAGGATTAGGAGATACAATAGAAAAAATAACAAAGGCAACAGGAATAAAAAAAGTTGTTGATACGGTTAGTAAAGTTACAGGAAAACCCTGTGGTTGTGGTAAGCGTAGAGATACTTTAAATAGAGTGTTCCCTTATAATAAATAAAATAAATGGCAGTACAACCAAATTTTTACGGAACAAGGATGATAATGGTAGTAGAAGGAGCAAATGGAAGAGGCTCAAACTTTTCAACTATACCGAATCCTTCATTAGAAATAACAGATATGGCAAGTACCACTACGACAGGTACTACAAATGCTACTTTAATTGACTCAAATGCTACTTTTGAAACAGATTTTAAAAATAATAAAATAGCAATAGGAGATACGGTTAGAAATGCTGCTGATAATAGATATACAACAATAAGGACTATTGATAGTGAAACTCAGATGACATTAAATGAAAATATATTTCCTACTGTTTTTGCAGCAAATGCCTATGAAATTTATAAACCAAATGATAGGGGTTGCCTTCTTTATTGTTCCGCAGGACCAAATAATCCTGTTTTGAATGTTGTAACTGTAGGGGGTGATGAGGTTGCGTTTACTACTTTAGGGAGATTACAAAACCTTCTTCCTTTTCAAGTTTTATCTTTAAAAACAACGGGAACTACAACTAATAGTCCTTTTTCATTAGTGGCAATATTTCCTTAATATGTGGACAACAATAACAACAATAGGTAAGAATGTTACAATTAAATATTTTATAAACAGTGGCAAAAAAAGTTTGGAGATTCTCACCCGTAAAAAAAACAAAACACAAAAGACATGCAAAGTCGGGTAGCTCTTTTAACAAAGGTTCAAAAAATTATATAAAAAAATATAGAGGACAAGGATGATGAAAAAATTATTAATATTATTATTTCCATTATTATCCTTCTCACAGTTTTTTAAATACTCTACTATTTATACTTCTATGACTATGGGTACTTCTATGGTGGAAAGAGAAAACTATATTGCAATAGATAGAGGTTATAAAGATGTAACAGAAATTAATTCCTATGACTATAATTTAACCATAGGTATTAGAAAAATTGCTAGATTTGATTATGAATATAAAGTTAAAACGTGGTACTATGGTACTGAGCGAACTGTTTCAGATAACGTTACTATTGGTAATGCTATTGGTTGGGAGTATCTTCTTAACTATTCTTTTATACGTAATCGTGGTGAAAAATTTAATAATGCAAATTTTTGGTTACGCTATCTCGGTAATAAAGTGGTTAGCAAGTTACAATACAAAGATAATCAAAGGGTAAACTTAGAGTATACTTCTTTTGATAATAGATATAGAATTACAAAGGGTGCGTGGGATTTTACTGCAGGTGTAGTAATTCGTAATCACCCTGTTTACGGGGTAACTCCTATTGAAGATTTTTGGACTCCGGGTGAAAGCACCTTTGTTGAATTAGCATCAGACTTTGGATATAGTAGAGAGTTTGTAGCAGGAAATTGGCATTGGTTTAGTGAGGGAGAGTTGATTGCTACTTCTAATGATGAGTTTTATAAACACTATTTTGGTGATGCAGTTGCATCATTTAATGAACAAGAACTAGAAAAATTAGGTTCACAAAACGAAATTAGTGCTGTTTTGGGTGTTTCATACTATAAATGGACTCCTAAACTATGGATACATATATGGTATAATTTACTACCTTTGCATTATGGGCTCGATGATTATTCTTTTGATTATGGTCAAATAGAGTTAGATTGGGCAGAATGGGATGCGGGAATTGTGTTTGGTTCAAGAATAACAGACCGTTTGGGATTATTTGTTGAGGGTACGCACCAAAGGTATTGGATGAAACCAGTATATGAATTAAAGTTTGGGTTTAACTATTTAATGTTTTAGAATATGAAAGGATTTATTTGTAGTGTGTTGTTTTTTATTTCTTTTATAGGAATGTCTCAAGATTATAATAATAATTGTTTGTTATGTGCAGAGGTGAATGGATATTATTGTGGAGACGATTCAAGTAATTGGACTCAATATTCACCTAATGGATGCGTTCCTAATTATTATATTAATGATGGATGGGAAGATTGTGTAGATGCTAGTGATGAAGGACCGGATGTGCTTCCTACTACTATTATTGACTGTGCGATTGAAGCTATTCAGTGCGATACCGTTTATGTAACTGAATACGAAACTATTTTTGACACTATTGTAAACACAGAATTTGTTTATGAAATAATAGTAGATACGTTAGAAGTAGAAGTTTTAGTTCCTGAATATATTTATGTTACAGATACTGTAACAATTTATGAAGACATTTTAGATACTTTATATGTAGATGTAATACAAGAAGTAGAAGTTGTAGTATATGATACTATAGTTGAAGTTGAGTATGTAGAATTTATAGAATATATAACTGAATACATTGATTGTGAAACAGGAATGCCTTGTAATTCAAGCATCAATGAATTAATAAATAAATCAGAAAAAAATAATATTCTGTATAATATTAATGGTCAAGCTATAAGAGAGCCTAATGGATTATACATACAAAACGGAAAAATAAAATGGCACAAATAGGAGAAAATACTAAAGTTAGTACCGACTTAAAGTTTCTTATAAGCTTTATTGTAATGATAGTAGGTTTGGTTGGTACTTATTACAATTTAGTTGGTCAAGTAAATCAGATAGAAATTAAGGTTGAAAAGTTTGACAATTATCCAAGTGCTAATGAAATTAATATGAAAAATGAATTAATAAGACAAACAGTTTTATCTAACAAAGAAACTTTGGATGCTATAGAAAAAAAGATAGATGTAATGGATGAGCGTTTGTATGAGGTGATACAAAAATGAAGTTTATATTTTTATTATTATTTATAAGTACTTTATCATTTAGTCAAATGTCATTAAAAGAAAATAATTTTAATGATGCATTAAAAGAAGACATTGTTGTAGTTGAGTTTTATGCAGAGTGGAATAAAGATAACATGGTTGATTTATCTAAATTTAAAGATGTAAAAACTTATACTTTAAATGTTGAAGATTGTCCTAATTTAGTAAAAAAATATAATATTCTTTCTGTACCAACGGTTATTGTTTTTTATAATAAAGAGGTGGCAGAAAAATATGAAGCTGATTTAACTTTTAAGTTATGTGTAAAAGATGCTTATAAAAAAGTAGAGCAGTTAATATTAAAAAAGTTTATGTAAACATGAGATATATAAGTGGTGCTAATTTAGAGTTTGAAAAAGATTTACAAGACAATAAAGTTGTAGTAAAAGGAAGAGATAACTTTCCTACAGTAGCAACGGGCACAACTATTTCATTTGGGGATATGATAGAAAATAGAGGTAGATATTCTATCACAATGACTGTTACAAAAGATTTTGGTTCAGGTAATGTTTCTAAATCTGTAATTTTAAATTTAGTATAATGGCAACTATCTATAACAACTTTACAGGTGTAGTAACTCATCAAGATTTAATAACCAAAGGTGCGGGTGTTAGTGGCGGAATAGATAAAATATTAATATCTAATAATAATGCTTCTCATAAAGTTAATGTTACGTTAGATTTATTTGATGGAGGTTCTAATACTTATACTATTGTTAAGTTAATTGAAATTCCAATTGGTTCAGCACTTATATTAAATGATAATTTATCTTTTGATAGTGAGGTTTTTAGTTTAAGAATAACAACAGCAGGTACAAGTCCTGATATTACAGTAATAATAAAATGATAAATTTAAGTAAAGAAATAATAGAAAAAACAGTAAAGAGTAAAGGTTTTGCGTGGTTTGAAACAGGGGACTATAATCTTAATATAGTCGGGGTAAGAAACTCTGAAACAGGAACAGAAGTAACTAATAAATTTGATGACAAGATAACTGTGTCTTTTATGTGTGGTGGTCATTGGGAGTTTTATGTATATGATTGCACTACTGACCCAGGAAGATATTGGGAGCAGAATATAATGAGAAAGGAGGGGGTAGCTGTATTGAAGGAAGGTCAGTTTCGAGGTTCTCATAAAATAAGATTACACCAAGGTAGATACGAAGCGTTAGGTCAATGTCGACCCGTTACTGTATACCGTGATGCTAATAAAGATGGTAAGTTTGATTTAAGTGATGACAATACACAAACAGGATTGTTTGGAATTAATATTCATAGAGCAACAAAGTGGGGTGGTAAAAAATCTTCTAAAGTAGATAAGTGGTCAGCGGGTTGTCAAGTAATAGCAGCTAATGATGATTGGCATGAGTTTATGGATATATGTAGAGTTGCTAGAGATAAGTGGGGTAATAGTTTTACATATACATTATTAGATAGTAAAGATTTAATATTATGAAAGTTTTAAATAAAATATTAGGAGATGGTGCAAGTAAACTATTAGAATCAGCAGGTGGTTTATTAGATGGTTTAACTACATCTAAAGAAGAAAAGTTAGAAGCAAAAAGAAAATTAAAAGAGTTAATTTTAAACCACCAAGTTAATATAGAATCAAATATAACAGATAGGTGGAAAGCGGATATGGGAAGTGACTCTTGGTTAAGTAAAAATGTTAGACCATTAGTATTAGTGTTTGTCATAGTCTGTACCATGATGTTAATATTTATTGATGCAGGATTTATTAGTTTTCAAGTTGAGAGTAAATGGGTTGACCTTTTACAATTAGTTTTGATAACAATTGTGGCGAGTTATTTTGGAGGAAGGTCAATTGAAAAAGTTAAAAAAAAATAATATGAGTAAACTTAGTAAAAAACAAAGAAAGATAGCTAGAGCAGCAATGCCTTTTGATGTAATCACAGGTGCTGACTTTATTGAATTAAAAAAACAAAAAAGAAAAAACAAACGTGGCGGTAAGTAAAAAAAATATGAAATGCAACGTAGTGCGACCTAGTACGCGACCCGGAAAAAAGAAAATGGTAAAGGGATGTGAAGGTGGTAAAGAAAAATTAATTCACTTTGGAGCTAAGGGTTATGGTCACAACTATTCTGCTGCTGCTAGAAAAAGTTTTAGAGCAAGGCACAAATGTGGTACTGCAAAATCAAAACTAACAGCACGTTATTGGTCTTGTAAACATTTGTGGGCAGGTAAGGGTGGTTCAACAAAATCATCTCCAAAATCAAGGCAAGGAAAATATTAGTATATTTGTACTATAATTAAAATTAAATATAATGTCAAAAAAATTAAAACAAGAAGAGCTTTTCGAGGTTAGAAAAGCTTTACAAGATTACAATAGAGCAAAAGTTGAATTAGCTGATAATGAGTTAAGAAAACAAATGATACTAAATGTAATCAAAGAGATGAAAGAAAAATTTAGCAATCAAGAAAAAATGCTTTTACAAAAGTATGGCAAGGATGCTAAAATTAATGTGGAAACAGGTGAAATAACTAAAGTAAAAAAAGAAAAAGTAAATGGCTAAAATAAGTTCTTATGCACAAGTAGCATCTCCTGCTTTATCAGATATGCTGATAGGTACAGATGTAAATGATAGTAATAAAACAAAAAACTTTACAGGACAACAATTGTTGAGTTTATTAGGTGGAGGTTCTACAGGTGCAGTTATAACTTTACCTGAATATGCTGACAACGCTGCTGCATTAGCAGGAGGATTAGTAACGGGTCAGTTATATAGAACAGGAGGGGCGGTTAAAGTTGTAACTCCATAGTTATATTTTTTATTTAAATTAAATAAAATGGATATTAGAAAGATTTCTATAGGTCCTGATTATAAGTCAGGAGCTATGCATTATATAGTAGGACAAGAGGTTCTTAATGGTTCTCATACTATACATTTAATTAAAAACGAAAAAGGTGCTATAAAAATATGGATTCATAAGGATGATGAAGTAATGTTATGGAAAGAATTTACTAATACTATGCCAATATCTATTGAGTATAATATTTTTTTTGAATGAAATCACCAACAGATTTTATAGTTAGACCTGTTAATAATAGGAGGTATAATAATACAAAAAAAATAGGTGGAATAGATTTTATTGTTAGTTCTTCTCAAGAAGACCACAAGTTTTCTAATAGAGAAGCTATTGTAATTGAAACACCTCTTGGGTATACAGGTCCTATTAAAAAAGGAGATACATTATTAGTACACCATAATGTTTTTAAATATTATAATGATATGTATGGTAGGCAAAAAAGTGGTAGAAGTTTTTTTAAAGATGATGTTTTTTTAATTGATAGAGAGCAGTTTTTTTTATATAAAAACAATAATGAATGGAAAACTTATGATAGATATTGTTTTGTAAAACCTATTCCTGTAGTTCAAGATATGTATATTGAGAAAAATTGTGCCTTTCAACAATTAACAGGAAAGATGAAGTATGCAAATAAATATTTACAAGAACAGGGAATAAAAAATGGAGATGTTGTTTGTTTTACTCCTCAAAGTGAATATGAATTTTATGTAGATGGAGAGTTGTTATATAGAATATATGACCATCAAATAACAATAAAACTATGAACTCAAAAGAATTAAAAACTCAAATAATTGAAGCAGGAAGAAAAGCTGTTAAGCAACTTATTAAAGTTGCTAAAGAAGAAATTATTAAACCTGACCCCGAAGATGAGTTGGCTGCAGATAGATTAAAAAATGCAGCAGCTACTAAAAAGTTAGCTATTTTTGATGCTTTTGAAATATTAAATAGAATAGATAATGAAGAAGAAAGTTTACAAGCTTTAAGAAATAATAAACAAATAGATACTAAACAAGGATTTGCAGAAAGACGCTCCAAATAAACTGTATGAGGTATTAGAAGAATATATACCTAAACGTGTTCTTACTAATAAGAATAGAGGTAAGACATGGATTTATGGTTACAATGAGAAATATGATTTTGTAAACATTTCTAAAACAGGACAAGTTGGAGATATAATAAAAATAGCAGGTCTTACAATTGGATTACCACCTGCTCCAAAAAATTGTTATTCAAGAGATAAAGATAAACCTAAACAGTATTGGGAAAGAATAGAAATACCTAAACCATTATCTAAAATACAATCTATATTTCAATGGAATAATGCACCTAAAGAATTTAAATCTAGGTGGGTAGATTATATAGAGTCTGAGTTTGATAAACGTGAAGATGGTTATTGGTTTATGAATAATGGCAACCCCACTTATATTACAGGCTCTCACTACATGTATTTACAATGGACAAGTATTGATGTGGGTTATCCTGATTATAGAGAAGCAAATAGAATATTCTTTTTATTTTGGGAAGCATGTCGTGCAGATAAAAGAAGTTTTGGAATGACTTATTTAAAAATAAGACGTTCAGGCTTTTCATACATGGGCTCTTCTGAATGTGTTAATGTAGGAACATTAGCTAAAGATTCAAGAGTTGGAATATTATCTAAAACCGGTTCTGATGCAAAAAAAATGTTTACTGACAAAGTAGTTCCAATATCTAGTAGACTACCATTTTTTTTCAAACCTATACAAGATGGTATGGACAAACCTAAAACAGAATTAGCATTTAGAATACCTGCATCTAAGATTACTAAAAAAAATATGTATGATGTGGCTAATGAAGAGTTATATGGATTAGATACTACAATAGATTGGAAGAATACTGATGATAACTCTTATGATGGTGAGAAGCTATTATTATTAGTACATGATGAAAGTGGTAAGTGGATAAAACCAAATAATATATTAAATAATTGGCGTGTAACAAAAACATGTTTAAGATTAGGAAGTAAAATTATTGGTAAGTGTTTGATGGGGTCTACTTCTAATGCATTAAATAAAGGTGGTGGTAATTTTAAAAAACTATTTGAAGATTCAAATGTAGAAAGTAGAAATGCTAATGGTCAAACAAAAAGTGGTATGTATTCTTTGTTTATACCCATGGAATGGAATATGGAAGGTTTTATAGATAAATATGGAATGCCTGTATTTAAAAAACCACTTAAACCTATTGTGGGTGTAGATAATGAAATGATTGATAATGGTGCAATAGATTATTGGGAGGCAGAAGTTACTTCATTAAAAAATGATGCAGATGCTTTAAATGAATATTATAGACAGTTTCCAAGAACAGAGTCTCATGCTTTTAGAGATGAAAGTAAATCTTCATTATTTAACTTAACCAAAATATATCAACAAATAGATTTTAATGATTCTTTAATTATTGATAGGCATGTAACTCGTGGGTCTTTTAGTTGGAAAAATGGAATAAAAGATACAGAAGTAATATGGACACCTAATCCTAAAGGTAGATTTAAAGTATCATGGATACCTTCTAATAATTTACAAAATCATGTTATAAATAAAAGAGGAATAAAATATCCCGGTAATGACCACATAGGAGCATTTGGTTGTGACTCTTATGACATATCAGGAACAGTAGGTGGTGGAGGTTCTAATGGTGCATTACATGGTGTCACTAAATTTAACATGGAAGAAGCTCCTTCAAATGAATTTTTTTTAGAATATGTAGCTAGACCTCAAACAGCCGAGATATTTTTTGAAGAAGTTTTAATGGCGTGTGTTTTTTATGGAATGCCTATTCTAGTAGAAAACAATAAACCTAGATTGTTATATCATTTTAAAAATAGAGGATATAGAGGATTCTCAATGAATAGACCGGATAAAGTTTTTACTAAACTATCTAAATCAGAAAAAGAATTAGGTGGGATACCAAATAGTTCTGAAGATGTAAAACAAGCTCATGCCGCAGCTATAGAATCATTTATTGAGAAACATATAGGTTTTGACTTAACAGAAACTTATAGGAGCGTAGATGAGGTAGGTTCAATGTTATTTAATAGAACATTAGAGGATTGGGCAAAATTTGACATAAGTAATAGGACTAAGTTTGATGCTACTATTAGTTCAGGTCTAGCTATTATGGCTATTCAAAAACATTTATATGTACCCGAAAAAAAACAATCAAAAATAAGTATTACCTTTGCAAGGTATACTAACCGTGGAATAACGAGTCAATTAAAAAGATGAAAGACGTAATAATAAATATATCTGATACTGCATTTCCAAGTCAATTTGTATCAGATGCTGAAAAAGCAACTGACGAATTTGGACTTCAAGTAGGACAAGCTATTCAATATGAATGGTTTCGTAAAGATGGAAACACCTGTAGATTTTATAATCAATGGGGTGAGTATAATAGA
>CERH01067637.1_pt1 | contig 12503 bp, 12 predicted proteins | sample 530991 | NCBI WGS metagenome assembly CERH01 (sample SAMEA2621191, study PRJEB7988) | marine metagenome | biome: marine biome (ENVO:00000447); feature: mesopelagic zone (ENVO:00000213); material: "saline water (ENVO:00002010), including plankton (ENVO:xxxxxxxx)" | depth 800 m | reverse complement strand
GTACAGTAGTTCCAATGCATCTTGTGACAGCAACACAGACAGCAAGTGGTGGTGGTAGATTTGCAACATACTTTACATACGACGCTTTTACACAAGAGTATCAATCTGCAGGGCCAAGTGCACAAGTCAATGGTATGCATACATTCAACGTCAATGTAGCCAATGGTGGAAACAGAACACTATTTGGTGTCCAACTGTATATTAGTGGCCCACACAGGATAAACTCTGAAGGTCAGTTTCTGGAAAGCCAGATAACAGATCCAGGAAACAGTAAGTTTGGCGTTGATGTAAGTGTTGTTTTAGAAAGAGCAGCAATAGAAGTACAAATACTTAATCCACAAACAGGGAGAGAATAATGTCGTATTCAGCACCAAACTCTTTTTCAGCAGGAGCAAAGATAGTTGGAGCAGATGTAGAACAAAACATCGATGTCCTTCAATCATATGTAAACGGTGGTATCAGTGCAGGTGATATCGATCCAACAGCACTATCAAACACGTTTGGATTACGACACGTGATGAAAGGTGAATATCTTGCAATCAACAACAGATATGAGTTTTCAACAGGTTTAGTACAAGGCACACTTGGATCCAACCCTACAGGTGGTTATGCTGGAAACATTATTGGTGATACAAGTGGACAGCAAGTATCAGCATCAGGTACAGGTATCGACTTTTACTTAGAAGAAGATGCAGATGTTTTCATACAGGTCACACTGTATCCAAGAACTTACAGTGGATCTAACACAGCAGAGGTTGGATTGGCAGGAAAGACAACAACAATATCAATCAAGCGAGTTGGTAATGCTGCATCCTTTGCCACAACAACTGGTGCACTGATGACAGAAAGTGAGTTTGGTGTAAGTAGTACAGCATCAAACGATGGCGGTATCTACGGATTGGAAAGACGCAAACCATTCTACGCAAACTACTATGAGTTTTTGACTGCTGGAGAACATAAGTATAATCTAAGGATAGGATCTGCTGAAAGATCTGTACCTCTTTTCTTTGTTCAAGTAAATGTTTATGCATACTATCGTCACGTGACATCATAGGAAAAATCATTAGCAATATATAGGAGACACATATGGAACCATTGACAACAGCCGCCCTGGTTTTAGGGGCAGGAAAACTAATCTCAGGAGTAGGTCAAGGTATAGCTGATATACAAAGAACAGCACCAAACCAAGCATTATTGGATGAGATCGCAAGATTGGAAAGATTACAAGAAGCTGACGCTTTAGGTTTGACAGGTACAGAAAGAGCTGCATTTACAGATGCATTCGTAAATCCACAAAGAGCACTAGCTGCACAACAAATGCAACAGTCACAAGCACTACAAGCAATGACACAAGATAGTGGTGAACAGATGCGACGAATGAGAGCAGCAGAAGAACAAACACAACGAGCAGTGGCAGCATCAAATCAACAAGTCGAGATACTAAATCAACAACAAGCTGAAAGCCAAAGACAAGCACTCTTACAAATGCAGATCGCTGAAGAACAAAGGAAAGCAGATAGAGATGCAGCAATCATAAGTACAGTATCTATGGGGCTTGGAGGTGCAGCACAACTAGCATCATCAGGTATCGCGATGAACGAACTCGCTTCTGCAGGATCAGGTGCATATAATGCAGCATCCCTTCAACAACTTGGTGGAATGTACGGATATGCATTCCCACAATATCAGCAACCGATCGGACAACCTTTTAACTTACCGATGGGTGCTGTACAACAAGGTATGTATATGCTACCACCTGCATACTATGGTATGGCAACACAACCAGGACAGATACAAGGCACACCGATGGCAACACCGGCGCAACAAGGAACAGGAGAAGAATAATGCCATCAATAGCAGATTTTTACACTAACACGTATTACAATACGCATATGCAGAGATATCAGCAAGCAACACAGTTAGCAATGCAAGAACAACAAACTGCATTTGCTATTGCACAGTTGTTGAACCAGCAAGCAATAAACTTAGACAAGCAAATCAAAGCAATCAAAGATGCTGAAACAGAAGATGACTTCAACAAACTTATGAAAGCATACGGTTTGCAAGAACAAGTAAGATCTAGTCAGGACAAAAGAAGAATACAAATCTACAACCAAGTAAATGACATCTTCGATATTCAGCGTTCTTTACCAACAATCAATAATGCAGGAAACGACTTTGCTAACTCTCTCGCATCCGCAGGAAGCGTTGCTAACAAAGCAAAGCGTTATGCAGGTACAGTTGGTGGATACAGTCGTGCTACAGATCAAGCAAAAGCAGTTGGATCTGCAATCTATGAAAGGTTCAAGGCAGATGCATACAGAGCAGGTTATCAAACAAAGTTTGATGCCAATGATAGTGCTATCAGACAAGAGATTGCAAACATTACAGGTATTTCTGTAAGTGATATCGATACAGTTGAAGCACAAAAACAACAGATGCTTCAGAAAAGATTAGATGACGAAGGTGCTTTGAATGTTGACCTAACAACACTCGATACTGTCATTGCAGAAATAGAAGCCGATATTGCAGCAGAACAGGCTGGTGGTGAAGGTGCTGTAGATCCTGCAACAAAACAAGACAGAATAGAAGCACTACTTACACAAAGAACAGCATTATCAGAACAACAAAGAGCAGCATTAGCAACAGCACAAAGAGCACCAGAAGAAACATTATCTCGTGCTAGAACAATATACAGATCTCAATATGCACCAAGAGATGTACAAAGACAAGAAGCATTCCAAAACTATCTTGCTCGACTAAATCCAGGTCAACAAATGCTGATGCTCGGTTATGAAAGTGTCAAACCCGGTGAAGCAAAGTTTATGTTCAAACCTTACAAAAACATCGAAGACGATCCAACAAAAGCAGCAGCATACACACTTTACTATGAAATGCAAAAAATCAGAGAAGAAGGTGGTACATTTCAGGGTAATGACCTACTACACAAACGTATCGCACAGTTGTTGCCAAATGACACAGAAGCACAGGAAAAAGCGATTGGGTATATACTAAGGGCTACTGAAATGGAAGATCCAGATAGTATCGCCAACGCCATCAAAAGAAACGCACAACTACAGATGAAAGCTAAGGATATTGCAAATCAAGATTTGACTGCAATCTTTGGTGGAGTAGAAGCACCAAAAGATCCCGGCCCACCTGGTGGACGACCAGAAGGTGATGATGTTGAAGAACTTATTCAACAACCAGAACCTTTACCAGAAGTAGAAGAACTAACAGCAGAAGAACAACCAGCAGGGCCAATACCATTTGAGATTGGTGATGAGTTCAAACTAGATCCGGGTTATTCTTACGGATATAAGTACACAGGTACAACATCAGGCGGCTTACCGATCTTTGAAGGTACAGGTGCTATCGCAGGTAAGACAATAACAGGTGCACCTGCTGATACAGATAGTGCTATTGCAGATCCGGACGCAACAAATATGTACAATGAAGCATACAAGCTTTATCAAGCAGGGAAAAAATAATGGCAACACCAGATCAGATAAATCAGCTCACATACGATGATCAACAGTCATATCAGTTTATCTTGGAAACACAAGGTACAGAACAGGCTGACTTCTTTCTGAATAGAAAACTAGAAGATTATGCTGTACAACAATCAGCACAGCAGTTAGAACTACAACAACAAGCACAAGAAAGACAGCGTGCTGTTGGTAATGAACCTGCACCACCAATCCAAGGTTTGACGCTGACACCTGAACAACAAGAACAAGCAAGACAAAGTATACAAAACTATATGGACAGAGGTGTATCAGGTCGTGTGTTTCCAGGTATCAACTTAGTAGAAGATCTACCAGCTAGCGAACTAGAAGAACTGCGATCTCTTGCAGAACAAGGTAGAAATATGCAGACACTAGGTATGCCAGTACCTTCTGATGCACTAGAAGCAATCGAAAAGTTAGAACAGTATGAAAGTTTAGGTGGTGTACTTACACAAAACGTTCCAATGACAGAGATTGAAACTACTAGAAGAGAAAGAATACCAACACCTGCACAGATACAAACACAAGCAGAACAGGTACAACAAGACATTGCAATACAAGCAGTTGCTGAAGGTCGACCATCTCGTCTTGGCCTTGAAAGAACTTTGTATGATGCCATTGTTAGAGATTACGAACAAAAGAACGGGCCAATATCAGATAAACCTATACAAGATCAACGACTTATTGTTGCAGATATACAAGCACTTGCAAAAGAAAGAGCAGCACAAGTACCAACTGCTGAAGGTAGAGCAGAAGAAATAGTCGGTGGTCAGTTTGGTGCACAACGACCAAGACAAGCAGGATCTTTGTATGAAGCACCACCTACACCAAGAGTAATACCAAGAACAATCGATATTACAGACGGCACAGTTGGTGGTAATCTACTAGCAGATCCAGAAAGTGCAAGAGATATGTCAATGATGGTAGATCTCAATCCATTTATGGAAGGTGAAACAGATCTTGGTGCTTTGGCTGCCATTATGGAAAGTATCAAACCACAAACTATCGTCACTGCACCACAAAGACAACAACAAATAGATGCACTCAAGGTAGAACAAAATGCTTTTGTAAATGAAATGACAAAGGCAGCAAGAGCTAGCACTGAAGGGTTTGACAGGCTATCACCTCAGGACAAACAGTCAGCATTAGATAGAGAAATAAGAAAAGCATACAGAGATTTTTACGAACAAGAAGAAGAAAACTTGTACCAAGGTATGGTCAATCGTGGTATCAGTGAAGAAGCAGCGAAACAAAGTGCTGCATACAATGCTGCTGTGCGAACAAGAGAACAACTATATCTACTACCAGAAGACAATCCAATGTTCTTCATTATCAGAGATGAAATGCAAGATGAGTTTGGTTTTACAGGTGCACTCGGTAAATCAGGATATGCACCATTCGCTATCAAGTCAGAACTAGAAAGACAAGCAATGGATATCGGTGGTAGTTTACTACAAGATATAGCGACAGAAGAAACACCATTCACAGGTGAGATTACAGAAAGTATTGGTATGTCGATACTAAGAAACATTAACTTGCCATTCAGATTAGTACTCAATCCTGTTGAAGAAGGTGTAGAAAATGTCATAATGGGTGGATCAGTACCTGCACCAGAACAACAAAAGATACAAGGTTTCTATGATGTCAAGACATACGACTTTACAGAAGATGTGTCAGGTTTCATACCTACAATCGATGCATATCTAAGAGAAGTCGCTGTTGAAAATGCAAGAGCATACGGTATGGGTAATGCCTTTGCAAACTACACAAATGTAGAAGCCGCATCAGATGCTTTGTTTGCAGGTGGTACAGTAATGGAAATCCTTGTACCTTGGGGTACACTCGCAAAAACTGCACAAAAAGGTGTCAGTGCTGTAGCACCACTCAACAAAATCGCAAGAACAACAGAACTTGCAGCAGATGCAGCCAATCTAACAAAGGTTGGTAAAGCAGCAGGTGGTAATAACATTTATGAAGTGATGAAGGCAACAAAACCATCACAAACATTTCCGATTATTAGAAGTTCATACAGTATGAACAACAAGATTGCATATGAAACTGCACGTCAGATCGAAGCAGTTGATGCTGCTAGACAGTTTGCATATTACACAGAAAAAGGTGACGATGCAGCAGCAGGATTTATCGCAACAGCGATGGATCAAAATCCAATGCAAAGACAGATGTTCAACAAACTTATTGATGGTAATGACTTTCAAACACTCAACAAACTAATGGACGATATTGCGACACAAGATACAATATACGGTGATGTTGCAAGAGAAGTTGTAAGAGAAGGTCGTATCGATATTGCTGATGATGCAATCAGAACAAATCTTGGTGCAAGAGCCGTATCACCTGATGGTGGTTTAGGTCGTGTAGAAAAAGGTGGTGCAACTGTTGATCAACTTACAGGTAGAGCAGCAGAAAGATTAGCCAAGTTTAACATCGAAGATTATGTTGCATTTACAGATCGTATGTCAATACAAAAAGAAGTATTGAAAGCAGAACTACCAGTACTCAACAAGGCAGTCGAAAATCTGTACACACAACCTGTTGTACAAATCATTGATGATCTACCTACAGGTAAAGTACTTAGAAGAGATCCAGAATACAAAAGAATATATGACAAACTTTACTTCGAAGCAGTCGAAAGTAGAGATACAGCAGCAAAGATTACAGACATACTGACACCTGATGAACAACTATATCTACAAAATCGTTTTGCAGAAGATTTTATGTCCAAAGAACTAGGTAAGAAAGATCTTAGAGGTATGGCATTCTATCAAACAAGAAAAGATACAGCAAGAACGATGCTACCAGATGAGCTTAGATCAGAAGCAGGTGCACGACCACTTGGATCAGATAGAGTTGAAAGAGCAACAAGAGGTCAAAACCTTATTGTTGGTGTGCCACAAGATGCGACAGGCAGGGTGGGTAGATTTTTAGTTGATGAAGGTATTGGCCCATCACAAGCTGTAAACTTGGTACAGAGTGGTGCTAAATATATGGCAACCATCAATCCATTTTCAGCAGCAAAGAAAGTTGCAGAAACAAGTGAAGAAGTGGCAAAACTGGCACCATCTTTGGCAGCAAAAACAGAAAGTAGAGCAGTAAACAGAGCACTAGAACAGGCAAACCAGTCAGTCGTACGACTAGAACGTGCATTACCAGAAGCAATGAAAAGATATGGTAAGTACGCAGAAGATGCTGAAGATGCAATCACAGCAATGTATATTGGTTCACTTAATGGTGATGATGCAACTAGAATACTTAGAATGACTGATGATGCTGCTGAACAGTTTGTAAAACAGAAAGGTGATGCAATAAATCCAGGGACAGTTGACTTGGATGATGTGATGCTACTTATGAGAGGTGTGTATCCATCAATGACTAAAACAGACGAAGCATTGATACGATCAAAGTTTCTGGTCAACGATCCAGACAAAAATCCATACTTCCTTATGATATCAGATCTGGAGCCGACTTCCATCGAACAGATGGCTGACATAACCGGTAGATCTGGTGTGGATTTTGTTGACTTTACTGTAGAAACAGCAGAAACAATAGCAATGGATATTGCTAGAGATTTTCCGCGTCTTCGAGCAGATATGGTTGGTGTACCAGTTGCAGGTAAAACTGCACCAGATGTTGCAAAAGTAATGTTGGCTATCGCAGGAAACAACTCAGCAAAAGCAAGAGTGGTAGAGGTGGCGAAAAGAGAACTGTCACCACTATCAGTACCAATCAACTACTACAATCCAAAAGCAGAAGATTTTATATTTAAGGAAGCACAAAAATATCTACAAACAGGTGTCGTACCTGATAGAGCATATCTTACTTCAAAAGCACCACCAAGCTTGGATGTTGTAAATGACTTACGTCGACGCATAGATCCACCAACACCTGGTTTTGAAACTAGACAGGTAAGAGTTGATCAGTTGCAAAATGACATTATCGATGTTGCCAATCAAATGAAAGCAAGAGGTTTGGAACTAGGAATGACACCAGAAATGGTTGCAAAACAAGTGCAGAATAATGTTGAAGAAGTTTTGAGTGGGCAAGGACAACAAATCGTTGGTGTTGGTACAAGAAAAGAACTGACAGAACTTAACAAACTTTTTACAGAACCAGACAGTTTTAGAGCAATCAGTAGTAATGCTGAAGAACTGGCAAAGACAAACCCAGGTTTGTTAAACTGGACAATGAGAACAATGGGTATGTCAGCTGGCGATATCAGAAGATCGTTTGTATCTGGTCAACTTGGTGGTAAATACATTCCAAATGCAAGGTATGTCGTAGAAAACGCTGTGACAGCTCCTGTTATATCAGCAGTGACTGCACCTGGTGCAACCCGTTTGTTGTTCAAAGGTATCGTAGACACAGCGTCACCTATCCCTGCTGGCAAGATTAGAACTGTTGCACAATCAGATGATGCAAACAAACTAGTACCCGGGACAAGATACACATATGCACAGGTAAATGCAGCACTCAACAATCAGAACTTAGGATCGACTGCACAAAATGTAAACTTAGGTGACTTGGCACTAGAAGATCTGCGACAAGCAGCAATCAGAGATACAAGAAACCTGCGAAACATACCGTATGTGGGTGATGTAATCAACGAAACATATGAGCAGTTCAGATATATGGCAAAAAATCCAGGGTTCAAGACATCATCATCATCACCTGGTATGCGGTTGGCAATGAATACTGACTACTACTTCAGAGAAAGTTTGTTTATTGGTGCACTACAAGATGGTAAAACAATAGATCAAGCATCAGCATTGGCAAGAAACGCATATCTAGATTATGGTAAACTACCTGCTTGGTCAAAAGAAAGCTGGTTCCGTGGTGCACTATACTTCTCATTTATGTATCGTACATCAATCGAAACAATGAAAGCGATGGCAAATCCAAAAGCAGCAGCAAACTTGGCTCGACTAGCAAGAGGTCACGTTGCTATGACAAAGGCAACAGGGTCATACTACTTTACAGGTGATCAAGCATTGGAAAGTATGTTCATCACATCACAAGGTGGAGATGGTGAGTATGATGCAGTAAACCTGTATTATCGTGACCCGTGGGTATCGAATATGATAACACAAGCAGAAGCCATTACCTTTCTTACACAAGCAGCAATGGGTGATCCAGAAGCAGCTGTAGGACGTTCTATCGAAGGTATATTGGATTATATGTATATGCCTGCTATTGATGTTATCAGAGATCTAGATCCTGACTTCAAGAAAGGTGTACCACCAAAGACAATGTATCGTATTCTGCTAGCACAACAAATAGCAGGAAACATACCTGAGATCTTTCCAAACATAATCGGCGATGATACTATGTTTGATGTTGGACAAGCAACAATACCACAAGATGCAGCATACTATATTGATAGATACGATCTAGAGGTACGACCACCATCAGCAACTATACCTGGATCACCAACATTTGCAGGTTATCAGTATCGCTTTCAAACAAAAGAAGGATACAACAACTTCTACATTGACAGTTTATTTTTAGCAACAATCGGTGCAAAACGACTTGCTGATGATGTGACTGCAGTAATGATACAAAGTGGATACATACCAGAAGGTGCTGAGTTTGGATATATGGAAAACGGATCTCCTGTTCTATACTTATTAGGTAGGCAGTCACCAATGAGGTTGCCAAAAGAATGGGAAGCATATGATAGACAGATGCGACAACAACAGAACACATTACGACAACTCAAGAAAACTTATGGCGAACCAACAGACACCAGAGCAGGGGATCAAAGATGAGCAAGCGTAGAAGAGACATATACAAGAAGATGCCGTGTAATAAACCACGTCGATCGATCAAAGCTGGTAAGAAAAAGATGGTCAAAGCGTGTCAAGACGGTAAGTCAAAAATCATACATTATGGAGCAAAAGGTTTTGGACACAACATATCCAAAGCTGCTCGTAAATCTTTCAGGGCACGTCACGGTTGTGACAAACCTGCGACCAAAGCAAACAAACTCAGTGCAAGATACTGGGCTTGTAAAGATCTGTGGTCGAAATCATCACCTAAAAAAACAACCGGTACGAAAGGCCGGGTGGCAAAATCTAAGAGGAGGAAATAATGCCAATGTATTCGAAACCAAAGAAAGCGAAGAAGCCGCCTAAGAAAAAATATAAGAAGGTTCCCGCTGTCAAGCCAAAGAAAAAGAAAAAGAAGACAAAGAAATGAAAAAGAAAAAGCTAGCAAAGAAGCGACTACCCGTTGGGTATAATGCACCACCTGGATCGGCTCGTGAAAGAGCCATTCGTCGTGCTGCGAAACTTTACAAATCTGGAAACAAGCAAGCAGCCTTCAGGTTGCGAGAACAAATGGAGAAGAAGGAACGTGCCAAGAAAAACTTCAAAAACAAAAAAAGCAAGTACTCGAAAAAAAGGTAAGAAAGGCTCTGTAATGGAGACACTTCGTAAGAAGGCTGCCAAATCTAAGTTGTTTACAGCTTCTCAGTTGAAGAAGTCGTATGACAAAGGATTGGCTGCATATGCATCTTCAGGATCGAGGAAAGGAATGTCATCTCATCAGTGGGCAATGGCAAGAGTAAACAGTGTGCTTCGAGGTGGTAAAGCCCGTTCAATCGACTTTCCATCAAAAGGCAAGAAAAAGAAATCTACTACAAGGAAGAAGAAGAAATGAAAAAACAATGTGAATGTGACTGTCCCTGCTGTAAGGAGGGGTTATGTCAAAAATAATACAATGGATTAACGAGAATAAAATCGGTGTAATGTTTATGGGTGGTGCCATAGTAATAAGTACCGCGTACGGAACGTGCACTCTAGAACCAAATATCAATACAGGAGAGGATGATGCCATTCAGCAAATACAGCCCGAAACAGAAGAAGCTGGCAGCAGTAGCGCCGCCGAGAAAGAAGATAACTAAAGCAGATCTGCTTAAACTCAGAAAGCGTGGTGGTAAGGCCATTCCACGACAGAAAGTGTTGAAATCAGATCGCAACAAACTTAGGAAAAAACAATAGCATATAATGTAGGAGGAAGCAGATATGCAAAGACAACAGATAAGATCTAGCAACCTAGTCGGTTGGGCAGATACAGTAAATAACAATGCAACGTTTACAGATGCGTGGCAAAAAACAGAATATGGTGAGTTTCTTATTGAAGATCTAGATCTTGCTTACGCAAACGGTCAGTGTGTGATCGAAAGTATTATGATCAGTGGTGCAGCAGGACAACAACCTGTAGCAGCTGACAAAGAACTGATAGAGATACTTATTTCAGACAGCAGCACATTTGGTCAGACGAACTTGCTTGCAGTAGCAAAGGGTTTCTATTCAGATGCATTGATTGATACAAACAAGAGATTAGCTTGTTTTCAAATCAGGCAACCAATAGCCATCCCATCAAATGGTCGAATATACTTTACTGTAAAATGTGCATCATCAGATGCATTGACTGCAGATCAAGCAACAATAGTAGCTTCACAGAGTTAATCAAATGATACCTCACGGCGCCGATAGTAGGAGGAGTTATGCCAAAAGCAGGATCGTTCATTCATCGAACGATAAAAACAGGATTGAGCGTGGCGTATGGCACGTCATTTACTACATCAACAACAACATTCCTAGATCTGTTGTCAGCAGACAGCGAAGCAGGATACAAACCACCCGGGAAACCAGGTGATGCGTTCCAAGGAAGTTTACAACTTATACGAATACGCGGTACAGCGGGAGGAGGTGCATCACAGATTACCATAAAAGGAACGTGGGATAGTACAGGAAAAGAACTGATTGTAGCACCCACAACCGTCTCATTAACGAATGATATGTTAGATGTGGATGGAAGTGGACAACACTCAACAACTTTACTCGTCGATGCTTACGTTGCTAATGACACTGATAGGCTTTATCTTTGGATAAAGACAGACACAGGGACATTTACAGTATCGGAGTTCGAGACAACTTGGATTGAATAGGGGTGAAAGATGAGCAGAATAAACTATCCTTCACCTTATGTGATAACACAAGATCGAGTAGGATCCGATTTAGTATTTGAAAACTTAACAAGTCAAATCAATGGTAGTCGAACAACATTCACGCTTAATCAAGCGGCAGATGTAGAGAGAATATTTGTTTATTACAACGGATTATTGTCTAACATCGATATAAGTAGTAAAACACAAACAACATTTACACTGGGGTTTACGCCGTTAGCAGATGATACACTCCAAGTTATTTACTCAGTATTGGGTAATCCTCTTAACGAGGACAACTAAGTCAAGTCAAGTATAGTTATAGTTAGCATATAAAACACAGGAGAAGTATTATGCCAAATGTACAAATCAGAGGATCACAGATCCAAGGCGAAACGATCGACCCGGGTAATATTAACCTATCTGGATCATTTGACTTTCGTGCAGCAACAGGTTTCCAAATCACAACAAAGCCTGAAGCAGATAACTCAACATTCCCAGCGACAACAGCTTATGTCCATACTATTGTTTCTGGTTCTGCAATCGATGGTTTCCAAGGTGGAGATGGTATTTCTATCAACACTGGAACTTCACCAGATACAATCGCAGTAGATCTTGCGACCAACAGTGGATTAGCATTCTCATCAAACAAACTTATTGTTAATCTTGATGGATCGACACTTGCTCTTGGTGCAGGTGGATTATCTGTAGGGACAGCAATCAGTAATGCAAACATTGCATCTGATGCAGCAATCGCAAAATCAAAGTTAGGTGCTCTTGCAATCACCAACTCAGACGTTGATAACTCAGCAGCCATTGCAATATCGAAGTTAGCAGCATCAACCATTTCAGGTAAATCTTTGGGGACAAACCTTGCAGATCTTACTGATGGAAACGGTATCGCTGACTTTACATTCAACGGTTCTTCAGCAGCTTCAATCGCAATCGACCTTGATGGATCAACACTTGCAGTAGGTGCTTCTGGTTTGAAGATTGCTGATGGTGGAGTTGCTAATGCACAAATCGCA
>CERH01079209.1_pt1 | contig 12519 bp, 14 predicted proteins | sample 530991 | NCBI WGS metagenome assembly CERH01 (sample SAMEA2621191, study PRJEB7988) | marine metagenome | biome: marine biome (ENVO:00000447); feature: mesopelagic zone (ENVO:00000213); material: "saline water (ENVO:00002010), including plankton (ENVO:xxxxxxxx)" | depth 800 m | reverse complement strand
CGCCGCTCGAAAGATCCTCTGCTGCCGTCGCGGTGTCACTATTACCCGTTCCGTCTGCCGAAATCGTGGGAGTGCCATTTGACGATGTATTTGGGCCAGCCTGCCCATTGTCAGCAATGTTACCCGTCGCATTGGCGTTGTTATTACAGTTTATCTGAGAGGCAATGTTGGTTTCGTTGTGGATGTTTGTGGTGAACCCATCGTAGAAACCGCCCTTCTTCCTCTCAATCAAGTCCAAAACAACTGCCTTGTTGGCTCGGTCGGCGCTTGTCTGGAACTGCCAAGGGCGGTTCTCAAGATAGCCATTTGCAAAAGCGGCTGGTGCCAAAAACGCACATAACACCACGCCCACTGCCCTAAGACCTTTACCTTTGCTCATAGCAAACCTCACGCGCATTAACGAGCCTTTGGTGTTGGCTCACTCAGTAATCAGTCATGCCCATAGGCAATGACAATCAAGACGACCATTGCGCGATCTCAAAACTAAAGCATTATATCAAAAAGGTTTTTTTTGATCTTTCGAAAACTTGAGCGTACATCTTACGGTAATAATCTATGCTGATCGGCTGAAGCTGCGGAAGATATTGGCAAGCTTAACGGTTCTTTTGGCCGCAACTGAGGCCCAAACGATTCAAGCGGGATGACCGCCAAACGTGCCTTCTGCTCCCGAACAGCGGGCACACCGAACCCAACGTTTCCCTTACGACATTACGTCAAATCATTCCGTGTCCTTGCGCCTTCTGCGTAGTTCGACCTGAATGGATTTTTTGAGTTTCTCGTGAGTTTTCTGCAAATGCCCGAAGGCTGGATAGCGCCATATCCCAACGCGTGCATTTTTAGCAGATCACCCAATTGGCATTACGACGAACTGTTTCGTTTCCGAAGCCTTTTAGCAGTCGTTAGGTTTCCGGAGCGCCGACAGATTTTCGCAATAGAACAAAAGATGCGATTGATACCCAACCGCACCTACGAGCGCTGCAAAAGCGCGCACTACGCATACAGCCGAACATGCGCAGTCCATTGCTTGTATCACGCAATCGCCTCCGCGGGCTGTCGACCAAATTCTGGCGGGAGTGATCGCGCGAAAACTATGTTCAGTCTCCGTGGCTGGTCACATTCAAGAAGCTCAGCATCTTTTCTGCGCCATCCCGCAACCGTATGATGAGCACGTCCATGTGGCTCGACAATGTCTCGGGTACAGATGCTGGCAAAATGATGTCGTCCATTTCTTCAATTGTTTTCAAAAAATCTTCAAGCTGGTCGCGTAAAACTCGGAACTCTTCTGTTCGAAGATCAAAACTGGTACTCATTGCCTATGCCTTCTCCTGAGCAGTTGTTTCGTCGGCACACACCTTGCCAACGCGCTTGTGATCGTTGACACGTTCCTCTGAATGCGGTGTACCGCCTTTCGTATTAAACCACGTATCCACGTGATTCTGTGCGCTCTTAAGATAGGAATCTAAGTCGTCTCGCCGAGACGTAAGACAGTTATATTACCCGATGGAGCGGGTATGATTAATACTTCACTCAACGTGATAATTGTCTGATAAATTATCACTGGGAGCAAAGGCTTGAGGACGAGGCAATCCCGATATCACGCACCGCAAATGACTGTGACCAGGCACGTTTGCAAAGCCAGCATATACCATGGACGGAAAAGTGGATTATTGTATCGGATTCACCTTAGTGTTTTAAAAAGTAAAAACTTTTTCCCTTGACAATACTCCTGCCGGAAACCTATTTGCTTCGGAGGCAGAGTGTCGAGCCCGCCTATTGCAGCGGCGTACCAATTTCTCGCAAATGGGAGCCGATGAACTCGCACCTACCGGCTTTGTTTTGGAAGCTAATCGTCTGATTTGCGAGGCGCTGATGCACCAAGAGGCCATTCCATTGCACCGCGCAGAAGCAGCTCGATTATCTGCAGAAGCGCAAAGACTAGATGAGGTATGGCGAAGAGATAGGGCAGCCAACCCTGTAGGTGTCGTCGATTTCCAAGGCCGCGATGCAAGTCAACAACAATTGCGTAGTGACGCCCGTAGGCAGCTCGAAACAGCCCATACCAAAGGCTTCATAATTGCTGATCTTCAAGCGGAAGCGGACCGATTATTGCGGCTCGCGATTAAAGACTTTGGCCGCTTTGACCCTCAAAGCAAACGCACGATGCTGATGGCCGCCGATGCTGATGGCGAAAAGTCGTTGCAAGAAGGGTTCCGTGATCTTTTGCCCCAAAATGCTTAAATCCATACGAGATATTTGCACAACAAGTCTTTGGTGAAATCACATGTAATTTTTGCGAGCGACCTCACCGTAGGCGATGCCGCTCCGCTTGAAGCTTTGAACGGTAAGTTCCATTTCGTAGGCCCCGGGAGTCCAATACGGAGGATGTTTGGGTGTCATCTAGATCATCTGCGGATTATTATCCGCGCTAATTCTGGCCCTTGCATGAGGTTGGTAGTTGTCACGTAATACATGCGATGTCCGGATGCTGATATGGGCGAACTTCTTAGTGATTGACGATGATGCATGCCCGTAAAGTGCTTGGGTCTTTTGAGACCTTTGCCCCAAAGCTCGTGCGAACAGCTCTGGATTGTCTGCAAAAGCTTTCAGATCAGACGCAAATTGATGCCGCCAAGCATAAGGGGTAACGACGTCACGCAACCGAGGGTAGAGCTTCCCCGCATGATACGAGACCCAAGCACCTATATTATGCGCCTGCTTGTTTACTTGCTCTTCTGGCAGCGTATGATCCTCCGCTAGCGCAAGAAGTGCTTTTTCAATACCGCTAGAATGAACTGTAGTCACGTGCGTGAGACGATGACTGATCAATTCTTTAACAGCAACTTTTTCAGCATCCAAAAGAGAAGGGTCTCGCCTGAGATCAGTATCTATAACCTTCCCATTTTCCAGAATATGGTTTGCAAGAAAAGTTGCTTCAGGAGCATCAGACATTACTCTAATGATCCGCCATTCATGACCACGCCCCTGGCTTTTTTGGTGCGCTGGATCACCGTAAATATCTCTCTTGAACGCCTTTTCAGCGGCACTCATCTTATCAAAAATCGCAATCTCTTCATCGTCTGCGAGAACTGTGCATTTTGAGCCCAGAACTCTGAAGACGAGACAATAGACTGACCTTTGCAAAGTCTAGGACATTGGGCTTCGCTGGATGGCAAGGACGGCCCTCACCTGCCATTGATCTGGAATGCCGCCGCTGCGGAGCAGCGTCACCGAACCGGCCATTCACGGATTTTGCAGCATTTGGATATGTCGGGTGATAACAAAACGGGACTTCCCCACCGTTCCGGAGGGGAGTTCAAATAAGAGACCGGGATAGGCAGTCCGTATGTCACAGGCAGGAATCGCGGGCATTACCGAGCCCAAAATCAATTAAAATGTCCCGAGAATCCCACGTCTTTGCGCTGCCCGCATCGGCCATTTCTTCAAGCAACACTTTTGCAAGGAGAGCGCAATGGAACTTCAATCGCAACTCGTCGCGAATTGGCATGTAACAGAAGCCTGCAATTATCGTTGCAAGTTTTGCTATGCGCATTGGTCCAAACCAAAGGCTTCGGAACTTTGGCGCAATAATGCTGCGTGTAGCTTGCTGATATCGGAACTGGGCCGGTTTCTGTCACCTGACAACCCGCTTTGGGAACAGCGTTTTGCCCGTCGGCCGCGACTTAACATTGCCGGAGGTGAGCCGACGCTTTGGACCGGTGAACTCAGTCACGTGGTAGATCACGCCGTTGCAGCCGGATTTGACGTGAGTTTGATAACTAATGGCAGCCGTCCCGAGACGCTGCGTGATGTTGCATCAAGAATTTCAATGATCGGGCTCAGTGTGGATTCCACGCGTTGCGACGGGAATCTGCGGATCGGACGGATGGATAGAAAGGGGGTGCAAGTAGGCTCGGACGATCTTATCGACTTGGTCCGGGAATTGCGCACCGCCAAGCCTACACTGCAGATCAAGCTGAACACGGTCGTGAATGCGGTGAATGCCGAAGAGGATTTCTCGTCACTCGTTTCCAAAATTGCACCAGACCGTTGGAAGGCTCTACGAATGTTGCCGTCCTACAATGACGAGCTGACCGTGGATGAAGCGACATTTGAAAGGTTTGTCAGCCGCCATGCCGCTTTCCGGCGCATCCTTTCCGTTGAGGATAACCCCTCGATGGTCCAGTCCTATCTTATGATCGATCCGCATGGCCACTTCTTCCAGAACAGGCTGGACAGTAAAGGATACTACTACAGCGAACCCATCCTCGATATCGGGATCGAACGCGCGTTTACGCAAATCCCGTTCTACGTCAACAGGTTTCTTGCGCGCTACAAGCCTCTGGAGAGCACGTCATGAAATACTCGACCAGCAAAGAGATCGAGAAAGTTGTGCAATCGCGCGTGCGTGAGGGCTGGTAGTATGTCCGAAAACGCAAACATGGGAGGCTGGTGTCACCGACTGGTGGCTTTGTAATCGTGCCATGCACCCTCAGTGATCGCCGGGCTCTTCGCAACTTTCGGCGCGATGCGGAACGGGCGTTGAATCGGCAGACAAAACGTCACGCAGGCTGATTTGCCTCGCTCCAGCCCTGCTCCACCTCGGCCGCGGCGAGCAGAAACACCTTACGCGCCTTGGTGACGTTCTGCCTTTGTAGATGCGCATAGGACCGCGCGACAAAAGCACAATACCACAGCCCTAAGTCGAGCCGGTCGTGGAGGTCGGAGTTGGCTTTGCAGGCGTCCGATGTTTCACTAACGCGTTTGAGATCAGTTCTTAGCCTGTCCAATGGTGGCACGTGTCGTCCACTTGCAACCTTTGACCATTCAATGCGCGCGCTTTCAGCGTCCAGATGTGGAGAGAGCGAGGCGTAGAAGTCGGTCTTCGTTTTGTAGCCAAGTTCGCCTTGGGCCGTGTTCAGCCATCTTGCTAAAGCGAGATGCGGCCCCCTTCGATTGGCATCCCCGCACACAAGTTTACGGAGTATGTGGACGCTCTCGGTCTTGCCTGGCCCAGTTTTGATTAACAAATTAAAAATTAAGACGCTCGCCATGAAGATATGTATCGGTGCCATGATAGCCCGCAAATCGGCGCGATTAGTTGTTTCAAGCCTGCTGGCACAGTCGTGGAAAAGCGAGGCAACCCGGGATTTCGGCATCCGGCGTAATTCAGAAGCGAGCGCTTGCGTCCCACCTAAGGTCACGACCGCTTGCAAGTGATCCGAGGCAAGGACTGCGCGCTGAACGGCCTCAAGCGTCTGCGCGCCTCGTTCGCTCAGATCGGGTTGCGCGATGGACCAGGCACCAAGCCGGATCTCTTCGGGAGGCACATCTTGCGGAGGAGGAAGAGATATCCCGTGTTTGGCTTCAAGATGTCTGATGAACTTTGTGACCGCAGTTTTGGTCGTGCTGCCAGTCTTACGCATTCTCGTCCAGGACCTGTGCTGGGCTTCGTTGCCAACAACGCCCCCAACACGCGGCCCGAGCATGAGGTTCTTCAAAGACAGCCCAACGATGTCGCAGTAGTCGTCCGGGTGAAGCAATAATCGTGCAAACCGCTCATTTTCATCGAAGGGAATCTGGGTTTGAGTCATTGTTGTCTGCCCAGCCTCGCGCTTTGATCGCCGGTCACCATATTTGAGTTATCTATGTAGCAAGCGATCGGTCTTCGTAAGCGTTTGCCGGGCGGACCGACGCGTCGTCCGAGCCAATCTCGCCAAAATATCGCACGATTCCGTCACGGCCGCTCTCAGCCACCGCCACTGCATGACGGTCCTTCGAGACGTCCAATCCGACAAAGATGGTGTTATACTCTTCCATGGTTCGTCCTCTTGGCATGAGGATAGGCTTCGAAAGCAACCCTCGTTTCAAACGCTGCCAGTGTTGGGCGAACCACCCGTCACTCGAGCGTCCCAAAAAGACATACGGCCTTACAGTTTATCGATTTAGACTTTTGTTATATCCCCTACGCTCTGGACGGCAGTATCTTGGCGACTGCGGCGCGAACAATACAGCATTTTCGACCTTGGACATCTTTAGCCCCAGCGGCGATAAACGGGCCGAAGTGACCATTGGACCCCGAGGGATGCGCAGTATGGACGTAGAACCGTCCTCCGGCTCTGAAGACCTGCCCCTCACCTTCAGGGTAGGCAACATAATCTGGGAAGAGACCTGCGAAGGTCGCATTCGTATATTCGATGTAACGGTCGGCGTTCCCCAAGAGAACTACCAGCCGCGTGCGCTTTGTAAGTTTCGGTAGGAAGGTTTTCGCGCAGGTCTCGAACGTCTGTCTTGCTTCAGGATATTTCATCGCTCCAATGACCGCGCCACTTGCTGAGCTGGCTTTGCCCTTCAAAATTGCAGTCAGTGAACACCGAACCATCGAGGCAAACCCATATTCTTTCTCGGCAGCCGTCAGCTTAGGGTCGATGTTGCGCACCCCCTCCATTAGTCCGATTGCCTGAAGTGATTGCAGAAGGCGAGGACGAAAGCGGGCAAATGCCACGCCGTCAAACCGTTGAGGATCGTCAGACAGCATGTTCGACTGGGTGAAACCCTTTGTCATCCCAAGCACAAGTATAGCTGGATCGACTGCACCCCAATAACCTGGGTCATTCTGGATTTGCGACTTTCCAGCATCAAGTAGCTTGTGGTTTCCATGGCAATCAGACCAGCACACCCGACAAGATAACCTTCCGTGAACTACATTCCCATGAGTACCCCTCAACAACATCGCAAAACTTCCTCTTTGGGCTCCGCAGGCCAAATCAACCGAACTCAAGCTTAGAGGTTAGCAAAGGCGTTGGAAAACCAATTCTTCGGAGCTTTTCAGGCTAATAGGAATTCCGCTGAAATGTCCGAAAGGAGCTTCTGGATTGATGCGCTGACCCATCGAGTGAGGCCCATCTTCACTGAACCGCCTTTTTAATTAATCAAACTGATAACATTCATCTATCTGCCAATGCTTTCTTAGAATAGGAAAAGATCAATAGAATGGATTTAAGTTTTCATGGGTTCATGGGTTTTGAGAGCACCAGTGCAAATGTGTGCCACGCGGGCAACCGGTCAGAAACCGCGACGGTCCAGCACTACGCAAAAGGGTCCGTCAGCATGTTCGGCGCTGTGGAGGCGCAAAAAATTCAGACTGAGAACCTCGGTCCTGAAGGGTGGAAGGGAGGTTCGGGGCGGTCGCGCGACAGTCCAGGGGCTCTCATGTCCGTCCTGAGAATCTAACCTTTCAAATCGAATTTAAGTATGTGACCAAGATGTCATACTTGCAGGGTTTTCGTTTGCATTTAGACAGCCATACAAGCCAGCCTGAGTGCGATAGCGGTCACCTGATCTGTAAGGAAGTGAGAGATAACGTTGGATCACCAGTGACCGTCTGAGACGTCTCAGCAGCTAAGGATGTGTTTGCGATCAGTGCTGTGCGCAATTTCGGTGGAGAGATCGTTGTATCAGAGTGAGGATCGGGAATTATTTATATAACGGGCACTCAATGACTCCTTACAAGAATGCAAAATTATTCTTCATCGTACGGAACGCCCTATCTGCTAAATGGCTTACAGCTATAAGGGATACCAGTATTCTGATCTTTTATGTTCTCCGTTGGTGGCTTTGCCATCATACGTCATTCAAAAATAGTCCACCCGAAATCTGCTATCAAAGAGTACCCTGTCTGGTGCTTTCGGTCTTCATCGTCTCGGCTTTGCCATCATAGGTTATTCAAATTTGAGCCATCGATAATAATTGGTCTGATGAGACACGGTGATCTGTCGAGCGGCGTCAGCGACCGAATAGCCTTGTCCTTTCACTACTTCAACCTGACGTGATTTCAGCACGATCGCTTCCGGTTTACATTACTTTCCGACAATCTTGATCCTCCCGCATATTGCGATAATTTCAACTCAATGGTGGCCCATTTTAGTAGGGGCACGACAGCGATACTTCCGAAAACTGTCACCTGAAAAAACACTGCGCAGGACACCGAATATATGAATGATTAAAGGAACAAAAATGAACATATTTTTAAACTCACTTTAACCATCTATTAGTAAATCGTCACCCAGAGATGGGTGCAGTCAATTGGAATATAACGAAAAAAACATAAAGAAGGCGCTAAAATACCTCGCCATTGCAATTAAAAATCGCAAAGATGGGGAAATTTATCTACCACTATTTGAGCGACTAGAGAGTGAGCTTGAAAGCTTGCAGGCTAAGACCGAAGTCATAAACAGAGTAAATAAGTGGGCAAATACAAATTAAAGAATAGAAGCTCGAGATCTATGCCCTTCTTTCTCAAGAATTTCATCAATCAAGGCATGAATTTCATTGGGCCTTCGGGGCTTCCAAGTTTTAGTTGGAAAAACAACCAACTTAGCAAGTAGAGCTTGAATCTCTAGTTTAGTTTTCGTGCCATAAACCTCTCGCCCCCGAAGCTTTCTTATCGAGTGCCCCATCATGAAGGCGCGCTCTTCGTTATCAATTTTTGCTACACGCATTCTTGTTTCATAACTGTGTCTGAGACCTGAAAGCTGGTGATTTTCAGAAGGAAGCAAGCCTTTTTCCTTGAAGTGTTTTGAGACGGTATTACTAAAGCTCCCTTTGCCTCGATAAGCTGGGAAACCACAAGGATTTCTCCTCATAGCTTCCAAGGCAGCACCCAGCAGGGGAACCTTTCTATTCGATGACTTTGTTTTAATTTCCCTTTTGTTGTCGCCTTCAGTTTCAAGTTTTATTTCGATGTGCGGAACTCTTTCAGCTAGCTTAATTGATGTCGCTGGAAGATCATAAATTTCAGTCTGACGACATCCGGTTTCAGCACAAACAATCAAAATATCTCGAGCTTGTTCGTTTAAATCTTTCAGCTTTTCGCCAGTCAAAATTGTTTCCTGAATCCACTTTGGGGTAAATTCTGGTTTCCGGCTCTCGGCAGAAAGTCGCTCCCATCGAGGTTTTTCGATAGGATTTAAATCATTAAACGGGTTGAAATACTCGTCAACGTGCAGATGAGAGTAAAATGCATCAACTATCATCCGAAGATAGCCAATGTGCTTATGGGCGTATGCTGTAGTAATTTCCTCAGTATCGACTCTATTTGCCCAATAGCGGCGAAAGGCGTATGCATCGTCCTTTGTAACCTTGATGATCGGTTTCCAGCAACGCGACGCACTGTTCATCCGACAGGTACAGAATTCGCTGATTGTCTTCTTTGAAGCGAGCAATCTTGACCGACTTGCTCTTGATCCATTTCCACTCGACCGCCTGGTTCAGCAGATGGGAAAGCGTAGCCAGTTCGCGATTTACGGTCGCCTTTGCTGCGCCCTGAGTGCGGCGGCCCTTCTTGTAGCGCTCAATGTCGAAGGACTCGATTGCACTCAAAGGCTTGGTTGACAGAAACGGGACCAAATGCTGCCTTAACTGACGCTCTTTGATGTTGATGTTTTTTCCGTCACTATCCCGAAGCCTCTGAACGTAGCGGTCTGCGGCTTCTTCGAAGCTCAGTGGCGTCTTGCGCCCTTCGGGCAACTCCAAGCGCTGACGCCTTGCATCGGTTCTGGCTTGAGCGATGAACTCTTCCGCCAGCTGCCTCGTCACACCTTCGGACTCTCGTCCGATCACGCGATGAATGCGCCGACGGTCGACCATGACGTTGACCGAATAAACTCCGTCGCCGTTGGTATCTCTGCGAAAGGTGATCCCATGCTCCGAAATGGAAGCTCCCGGCTTCAGAGAACGGATGGCAGGACGTGTGAGCGTTGTGAAGCGAATAGCCATTTCAATGAACCTCTAGAAAGGAATTTCGTCGTCGCTGTCTCGACCAGGTGACGGCGTACCAACACCGGGAAGGACGTCTGGCTTCTTCTCGCCCAGCGCGACCGCAACCAGGTCCTCCCAATATTCGTCAACCCGCTCCCGGACGATGGTGTCCAAACTGATGCTGAAATCCCAATTGTTTCCCCGCCAACGACCGCGCCAAAAATGCCCATTCTCTTCGATAAGGGCCCAAATGTGTTGCTCTTCGAAGGTCAACAACTCCGGAGCGATAATTCCAAGTGATACCAAACGCTGGCTCTCGCGGACGTGCCAGAGCACGTCGGCGCGTTCGCCGAACGTATCAGGTTCGTCAAAATCGGAGTTGCGCCACTTGTTGATGACCTGCCTCTGAATGTGTTCGGCCAAGGTCGCTTCAATGAATGACGACTTAGTTCGCCGCTGAGACCTAGCCGCCAACTCACACAGATAATTCAGGCGCGGATCGAGACGAATCGAAACCGTCTCAGTCCTGCCTAGCTTGGAACCTGCACCCTTGGGGACTTTGATCGCCATGATATCCTCGTGTCGAAACGTTATGTCATGATCCATTTTGCACGTTGCGTATTGAGTTTCAATACATGTCTTGCTCTTCTTGTCGTGTGCTGACTGAAGAATCCTATTGAGTAAGGAAACAAACCATGAAAATCGACACTGATACCCAGCGCGTCTTCATTCACCCAGACGGGCGAATGGATCTCAAGGCCACGGCCCGCTACCTTGGCTACTCGCCGAAGACGCTCGCCGACTGGGCAATGAAAGGCCAAGGACCGCAATACGTGCTGCTGGGCGGGCGCGCCTTCTACTTCCTCGAAGACGTTCAAGCGTGGGTCGCCGCTGCGCCTCGCCTTGCAGGAACTGGCGGGCGCGATCCGCGCAAACCAGTAAGCTCTCCGCAATGCCGAGCTCAAATAGGCCAGATCTTCGACGTGTCAGCACTGGACGCAGCCGCAAAATCCGATAAACGCGTGTGAGCGCGGTGTGAGTATTCTTTACCTCAACAGTGCCTTCGACGCCAATGATCTGGGGGCGACCCCGCGTCTGGTTCTCTTGGCTTTGGCAGATCACGCCGATGCCGCCGGGCGGTGCTATCCCTCAATTGCCCGTCTGGCGCAGCGCACCGGTCTCAGCCCTCGGTCTATTCAGGCCAGTATCAAGAAACTCCACGCCGAAGGCTATATCGACGTGGAGATGAACGCGGGGAAGCGCGGCACGAATGTTTATGTCTTGCGCTTGACACCTGCAGGAAGTGCACCCCCGAAGAAGGCGCACCCCGCAGGAGATTCACCTCACCCCCGCAATAGCTGCACCCCCACCCCCGCAGCAGCTGCACCCGAACCATCATCTAAGCGTCAAAAACAGTCAGGAAAGAACCCCCTAACCCCCTCGATCAACATGCAAGGCGATCAGTTGCCCAAACCTTTCGCCGACCCCAAAAAGTTTGGCGCAGATGGCAAACGTTTGAACAAGGTCAAGGGAGGGCTCGCTGACGGATATGCAGATCCAGAGGCGGAATTTGAAGCCGTCTACCAGCACTATCCACGAAAAACCGCACTTGGCGCGGCGCGTAAAGCTTGGATCAAGGCTCGCCGCATTGCGACCTTCAGCGAAATCACGGGTCCACTGTTCCAGTGGATCCCCTTGCAACGAGGAACCGACACAAAGTTTATACCATATTTCTCGACCTGGCTGAACGAAGAACGCTGGGAAGACGACCAAAGTCACGCGACCAACCGCGCGGCAACCACGGCCGATCGTCTTAACCGGTTGGCCGGGGCGATCGGAGACACACGCGAATTGCCCACTCATCGCCTCAACCTCCCAGCAATCGAGAGGAAGGGCTGATGGATACTCTGGACTACAAGACCCGGGCGAAGGCGGTGTTCGATTTCCTCTACAGTGAACCTGATGGCGCTCTTCGTCGCTACCGCGTGCCTGAATACTTGGGGGATGACCAATTGAGGGCTGAGATCAACGACATTGCAGCGGATATAACCGCTGAAATCCCTATTTATTTCGCCCGCGAACATCTACGGCAATTATTCTCGGAAATCCGCCGTTTGATCCGTGCTCGCCACGGGTCGCAAGGCTGGCCTCCTGCCAAGACGTTTATCGCGGCAACGCGAGACGCTGTCACGAAGATGAACGCGCTCCAGGCGAAGGAGCGGGTCCAGGGAAATGCGGAAAAACAGAAAGCCGACGAGCTATCCATTTTGGCCACGAAGATGATCGAGGGGCTTTCTGTCCCGGAACCTGCCCTCTGGGGACCGCAGGCGGTTGCAATGATGAAGCGCAGCCTGATTGATACAGCAACATTGGAGGGATATCGCAAATCGGCATACGAGAAACGTGTTATCGCGTATGGACGCGAAAAGGCGGACAGGTGGTGTACCGAACGTCAAGCGTGGCATGCCAAAGCGTTGCAGACTTGAAGTCACAATTCAATGTGATCCAGCAGTCTGAACTCGTTCCTCTTGAGCGCATTGACTGAAAAGCTATGGATATCTACTCTCAAATCAACGGGGCTGACCTCCATTTCCGGGCCGGGCCTCTGAACGTTGTTCATCCCCGCCGTCGCTTCTATGAAGCGGGCCCCGTTGCAAATATCCATCAACGAACTGTTGAGTGATACCTACAGAAATCTCAGGCAGTCAGCGGAAGCTAATTGCTATTTCTTGTCTTTAGAATGCTCAATGCTGGTCGCCACCC
>CERH01014867.1_pt1 | contig 12583 bp, 11 predicted proteins | sample 530991 | NCBI WGS metagenome assembly CERH01 (sample SAMEA2621191, study PRJEB7988) | marine metagenome | biome: marine biome (ENVO:00000447); feature: mesopelagic zone (ENVO:00000213); material: "saline water (ENVO:00002010), including plankton (ENVO:xxxxxxxx)" | depth 800 m | reverse complement strand
AAACAAATACAAGTAAACATTAACAAGAAATGAGCAAGATAAACGTAAGAAGTCCGTACTACATATCAGTAACGGCGACTAATTTAACAAGCTGTAAGCTGGAGTTGTTTATATACCCAGACACCCAAACAACTGACAGACCAGCAACAGCCACTTATACAATAAACTCTTTTGCGGTAGACAATGTTTGCGTTTTTGAAATAGCAGAACTTGTAAGAGATTACTTTACCAACGCATTTGATGGCGATTATGCAACAGACATTTTTTGGGTAGATTATAGAACTACAAACACCATACAAATAACAGAGGGTGCTGCAAGTAGCTTCGTTCCCTTAAAAGCGTTTTATGGCTATGGCTTGTTTGAAGATGGTGTAAACCCAGCTAACAGCCAAGCGGTACTACAATCAAACACTAAGATAGTTAAGTTAGATGATGCACCAGCAGTAATAGCGGTAGATAGGTCTTTAGCAACACAAGTAACATACTTAAACAACGGAACTCAAGTTTACACAAAAGCTATAACAACAAGTGCTGAAAATGATGAGCAAATAGAATACGTTACAAGCGGTGTAAATGGCTCAGACGAGTTTGAGGATAGAGTTATACAAGACGGCGGTACTTTTGAGGGTAGCGATTGCCTTACAGCCTTTGAGGGCGAATATACCTTATTTGACTTTGACACAATATTGGTAGATAGTTCAACTGGCGTTACAAAGCTAACAGTAACAAACGAAAGCGAGTGCAAGTTCACGCCTTACAAGATTACGTTTATAAATAAGTTTGGGGTGTTGCAAGATATCTGGTTTTTCAAGCGCACAAACGAAACGCTAACAACCAAAACAGAAAAATTTAAAAAGAATATAATTAGCGGTGCAAGTTACAGCATAAGCAACCACCAAGATAAGACACTAACCAAAAATGGTAAAGAGAAACTAACCTTAAACACTGGTTACTATCCAGAAGCTTACAACGAGGTATTTAAAGAAATGCAACTAAGCGAAGATTGTTGGATTGAGATAAACTCCAAGACCTTACCGATACAAGTTACAAGTAGTTCATTTGCTTACAAGACACAACTTAACGACAAGATAATAAACTACACAATAGAAATTGAGTTTGCTTTTGACACAATAAACAACATACGCTAAATGCAGATACTTGAGTTATACATAAGGGATGGTATAAGATACTATGGCAATGCTACATCTACCTCTACAAATAATTTAGTAGATGCTAACGCTAATTTTACTGGTACTGTTGAGGTAGGCTATATTGTTTTTAATGAACTCGATGGCACTTCTGCTAAAGTTACAGCAGTTACAAACGCAACTACCTTAGCTTTATCGGATAATATATTTACTATCAATGAAGCTTATATAATTAAAAGTGATTTTAAAAGGCTTGATTTATTTGAGGATGAAAGTGTAAGCATTACAGACACTATAAAAAACGTAAAAGATGTAGCTAAAATATTTACACCTTTTTCACAGCAGTTTAACGTACCAGCTTCTAAGCATAATTCAAAGATATTTAGACATTATCAAGACAGCGATATAATAGATAGTTTTGATGCAAGATACAAGGCAGATGCGCTTATAAAGTTAAATGGTAGTGATTATAAAAAAGGCAAAATAAGGCTAAATAGTGTAAGCTTAAAAGACAATAAGCCACACGCTTACAAGCTAATATTTTTTGGCGATACAATAGAACTAAAAGATTTAATGGGCGAAACAATGCTAAGTGGCTTAAACTATGACGCGAGTGATAATTTTGCTTATAGCCACGCTGTTATATATCCAATGTTTACTGGCTTAGGAGATGTTTGCTTTCCTTTAATTACGCACACTAAATTAATGCGCTACAATAACAGTGCTTATATATCATCATCCCCAACAGCAGACCAGAAACTAAATTATAGAGATTTAAAACCAGCTATTAAAATTAAAAAAATATTAGATGCAATAGAAAACACTTTTGACGAAATAAATTTTAGCGGAGAGTTTTTTAATAGCGAAGATTTTAATAGTATCTATATGTGGATGCACAGAGAAAAAGGCTTTATGAGTAATGCTGCTGAGGGTGGCGGTCTTACTATTTTAGAGGGTGTTTTTCACGACACTACTGATAGTGATTTTACCCTTGTAAGTGGTAATGAAGTTAGACCATTAACCCCATCACCACCAGATTTTATTACTGGTTTAGGTGGGGTGCGTGTTTTTATAAATATTAGAATTACAACTGGTTCTGCGAGTGATGTATTCGACCTTAGAGTTGAAAACGCTACATACCCACAAATTGTCTATCTTGATACAACTGGAAATACTGGCAGCACTTCTTACGCTTTTAATGATATAGCTGGTTCATTTTATGCACCAGTTAATGTAAGAATAATACTCACATCAACTAACACATTTACCATAAGTAATTTTGAAGTAATTTTTGGTTCGTCTATTTATGAGAGCGATGCACTTGCGGTTGCTAATACTGTTGTTATTGGGAGGCAAATGCCTAAAATTAAAACAATAGATTTTTTAACAAATCTTTTTAAGATGTTTAATTTGGTAGCTTATAAGGTAGGTACTGAAATAAGAGTACTACCCTTAAATGAATACTATGAAGAAGGTTTAGAGTATGACATAACCAAATATGTAGATACAACCAAAAATTCTATAAGTAAAGTATTACAGTTTAAAAATATAGATTTTAACTTTCCAAGTAAAGAAAGTTTTTTAGTAGAAAAGTCAGACGAGCTACAAGGTGCTAATTTTGCTGGAGAAAGTTTCTCGCCAGACCCAAATTTACAAGCAGATGGCACAGACTACAAGATAGAGCCAGTATTTGAGAAAATGCTTTACGAGAGATTATCAGACGAAACGAGTGGAACACTAACTACAATTTGTCAAGGTGCAATGCTTGATAAAGATTTTAACGCTACAATAGGTAAGCCACTACTTTTATATATAGCCAATCAAACCGCAACACCTAACTTTGCTTTTGCTAACGCAGACGGTGGTAGCGATGAAACTGTAACAGCATACAACAGACCAAGTCAAATATTAGTACAATCTGATGGTAGTGTTTTAGCTGCTTCGAGTTCTTTAAATTTCGGAATTGAAAGGGATGAGTTTTTTCTTGAGCCTAAAGGTACTAACCTATTAGCTAAATACTATTTAAATTATATTGAGAGTGTTTTTAACAGACAAGCAAGGATAAACAAATTAGAGGCTTATTTACCACTACATATTATTTTAAAATATCAGCTAAACGACAGATTTGTTGTAGGCAATAAGCTTTACAGAATTAATAGTATAAAAACTAATTTACTAACAAACAAAAGTTCTTTAGAATTATATAGTTTATCACAAGCTACGCAATTAATACAAAACAGTCAATTTGAAACTTTACCAAGATTAGCTGCTTTAAATGTTACAGCTACATCAAGTTCAAGTGTTACTTTAGGTTGGACTGCGGCTGGTGCTTTAAACACAGATAACATTACTGGATATGACGTTTATAAAGATGACACATTTGTAGAAACTTTAGGCAATGATATAAGCGGAAGAACACTAACTGGTTTAACAAGTAAAATAACATATAAATTAGCTATAAGAACAAGATACACCATTGACAGTAGTGTGGTGTTCTCTAATGACAGAATAGTTTACGCAACAACAGATTAATGATAAAACAAATACTTGAACTTTTAAAACACGCAAACGGAGAAACAGAAACAATCCGTATAGCACAAGGTAAACACAAACTACCTACAACACTAAAAGAGGGATATAAAGCACTTAAACAAGAAATACAATGGCGATAGAAAAAACAATTAACCTAAATGTAAATACTAAGGGCGCACAAAAAGAAGTTAAGAACTTAGAAAAAGCAGTTGAAGGTGTAAATGAAGAAGTAAAAGAAACAAGTGCATCTACTAAGCAAATGGGTGGTGCGCTTGACAGTGCTACTGGTGGCGCTATATCTAAGTTTAATGGTCTTAAAGGCACTTTAAAAGGTGTTATAACGAGTTTTAAAAGTTTAAGGGTTGCCATAATTGCTACTGGTATTGGTGCTTTACTTATAGCTATTACTTCGTTAGGTCAAGCGTTCACAAGAAGCGAAGAAGGGCAAAATAAGTTTGCTAAAATACTTGGTGTTATTGGTAGTGTTGTAGACAACCTTTTAGACCTACTTGCTGATTTAGGCGAGGGTATAATAAACGCTTTTACAAACCCAGTAGAAACAATAAAAGGCTTTGCTAACTCTATAAAAACTTTTGTAGTTGATAAAATTACTGGAACAATAGATAGTATTGGTTTGTTAGGTAGTGCAATAAAAAAAGTATTTAGCGGAGATTTTAAAGGTGCTTTAGAAGATACAAAAAAAGGCTTTAAAGGTTTAGTAGATAATTCTCCTTATGGGATAATAAGAGATGGGGTTAAAAGTGCAACAGAAGCTGTTAAAGAATTTTCTAAAGAGGTTGCCTCAGATGCTGAAAATGCAGCTAAGATAGCAGATGCAAGGGCTAAGGCTGAAAAAATGGCAAGAAACTTAATTGTAGAAAGAGCCGAAGCAGAAAGAAAGATAGCAGAGATAAGAGAAAAAGCAGCAGACAAAGAAAACTTTACAGCAGCAGAAAGGATAGAACTTTTAAAAGAAGCTGGTGCAATAAGTGAGGATTTAGCAAACAAAGAAACAGAAGTAGCAAGAATAAAATTAGATGCAAAGGTTTTAGAAAACTCATTAGCAAAAAGTAACAAACAAGCCTTAGATGAAGAAGCGCAACTTAAAGCAGATTTAATTAATAAAGAAACTCGGAGGCTTAAATTACAAAAAGCCTTAACAGCAGAAGTAACAACAGCTGTACGAGAAGAAGCTGCAGCAGTAAAAGCTGCAGAGGCAAAGAAAAAAGCAGAAAAAGACAAAGCAAAAAAAGCAGAAACAGACCGTTTAAATGCTATTAAAAAAATCAGAGATGACTTTGCAGCTAAAGTAAAAGAACAAGAAGCAGAAACAGAATTAGAAAAACTTGCTGTAGAAGAAGAAAAAAAATTAGCTGAACTTGATAAATTAAAAGCAACACAAGAACAAAAACTTGAAATACTAACTTATTATGCTGGACTAAGAACAGACTTAGAAGAAAAGGAAAATAAGAAAAAAGCAGATTTAGAAAAATTAAGAAAAAAACAAATATTAGGAGATGCAAAAAACACTTTTAACCAGATAGCAAATTTAGCTGGTAAAGACAGTAAAGTAGGAAAGGCTTTAGCTTTAGCAAGTGCCACTATTAGTGGTGTTGAGGGTGTTCAAAACGCTTACACAACCGCACAAAAATCTCCTATCACAACTTTTTTTCCAGCCTACCCGATTGTCCAAGCTGCTTTAGCTGGTGCTGTCGCTGCTAAAAACATAGCAACTATTAAAAAAACTGACCCTACTGGTGGTGGCACAGTAGCTACACCAAGCGTATCTGCTGGAAGTGGTAGCGCACCAGCACCCCCATCTTTTAACATAGTAGGCGCAAGTGATACAAACCAATTAGCTGACGCGATAGGTGGACAGACACAACAACCAGTACAAGCGTTTGTGGTAGCTAATGACGTAACAACCGCTCAAAGCCTTGAAAATAACATAGTCGAGGGCGCAACATTATAAATACAAAATAAATTAAAATCTATTATATATTAATATGCGAATTGTAGAACTGATTTTAGACGAAAACCAAGAAATAGGTATAGAAGCTATTAGCGTAGTAGAAAACCCAGCAATAGAAGAAGATTTTATTGCACTTAAATCACAAGAGTTTAAACTTGCAGAGGTAGACAAAGAAAAGCGTATTTTAATGGGTGCGCTACTTATACCAAACAAGCCTATATACAGACGTAACGGAGAAGATGAGTACTACATATATTTCTCAAAAGATACTGTCTTAAAAGCCTCGCAAATGTACTTAATGCAAGGCAAACAAAACAACTCAACCTTAGAACACCAATACGAATTAAACGGACTTAGTTTAGTTGAGAGTTGGCTTGTAGAAGATAAGGTACACGACAAAAGTGTAAAGTATGGAATGGACTTGCCACTTGGTACTTGGGTGGGTGCTGTAAAAGTAAACAATGACCAAATCTGGAATGAGTTTGTAAAAACTGGTAAGGTCAAAGGCTTTAGCATAGAGGGTTACTTTGCTGATAAAATGGAAAGACCTAAAGAAAGCATAAAAGACGAACTTGCTAAGATAGAAGAAGCCGAAGCAGAGTATTTACTTTCACAAGTTAAGGCTATTATTAAAAATGACAAAAGATACAAGAGCGGAAAAAAAACAACCTTAGAAAGCTACACAGATTACCCAGATGCAGTAAAGAACAACGCTAAACGAGGCATAGACCTAAACAAAAAGGTAAACAACAAATGCGCTACTGAAGTCGGTAAGATACGAGCGCAACAATTAGCACAAGGTAAGCCAATAAGTGAAGAAACTATAAAGCGTATGTATTCGTACTTGTCAAGAGCAGAAGAATACTATGACGAAAACGACAAAGAAGCGTGTGGCACTATCTCTTATTTATTGTGGGGTGGTTTAGCTGGTAAGCGTTATGCTGCTAAGAAACTAAAAGAGTTTGGCGAGTTAAACCTTGCATCTATGGTTGTGAACGAGGACTTTGCTATAATAGACGACCGCTTGGCTTATTCAACAGAAGAAAAAGCTAAAGAGATGTCAGCTAACATAGGTTGCGAAGGAATACACACTCACGAATACGAGGGTAAAACTTGGTATATGCCTTGCGAACAACATAGCGTTGATATGTATGGCAAGTGTCCTAAAGGTTTTAAAAAGAAGAATGGCAAGTGCGTAAGAATGGCTGAGGTAGGCGAAAGAGGTGGTATAAGACCAAGTAAGAAAGCACCAAAGAGCGACACACCAAATCCAAACCCAAAAGGCAAAGGAACAGCAAAGGGGGATGCTTCTACAAGTAGAGGCGCAAAGGTATCTAAGGCTGACGAGGCTACACTTAAAAAAAAGTCCGATGACTTTAACGAAAGATACAAAGATAAGTTAGGATATGGTGTAAATGTAGGAATGCTTAAAACAGTATTCCAAAGAGGTTTAGGTGCTTTTAATGTTTCACGCAGTCCAAGAGTAAGTTCTGCTTCACAATGGGCGTTTGCAAGGGTCAATGCGTTCCTTTACTTAGTAAAGAATGGCAGACCACAAAACGCAAAGTACAAAGGGGATAACGACCTTTTACCTAAAGGACACCCAAAAAGCGATAAGAAGTAATGCTAAGAAGAATTAAAAGATTTATAACACCAAGTAAAACAAGTCCAAAGGGAAGTCGCAGAGGCGGTTGTTTGTGTGAAGATAACACTTACAAAACTAAATGCTGCGATGGAAGTTTAAGGGCGCAAGGTGTAGGTAATGTCTGAAAATGCAAAATTAATTTTTAACACTTATATATTAATATGAATACAAATGATATGATTAGTAAAATCAAAGAAGTTGTAGGCTTATCTGAAGAAGTTAAGTTAGCGCAACAAAAGTTAGAAAACGGAACTGTCGTTGAGGCAGAAGCGTTTGAAGCTGGTAAAGAAATATTTATCGTTACTGATGACGAAAAAGTAGCTGTACCAGTTGGGGAGTACCAAATGGAAGATGGACGTATTTTAGTAGTAGCTGAAGAAGGTATTATTGGCGAGATTAAAGCTGAAGAAAAAGAAGAAGAAGAAGAAGTAGAAGCGCAAGAAGAACTTGAAGAAGAAAAAGAAGAAATGGCTTACGCTACTAAAGAAGAACTTGCTGAGGTTAAAGAAATGATTGAAGAAATTAAAGCTATGCTTGAGCCAAAGGAAGAAATGAGTGCTGATGACTTAGGCAACCTTATGACTGAGGAACTTGCTAAACACGAAAAAACAGAGTTAAGCGAAGTACCAGAAGAAGTACAAGAGGAACTAAACCAACCAGCTGCTGAGCCAATCAAGGCTAACCCAGAGGTACAAACAAAACAAAATTTCAAGTTTGCTAACAAAAGAAGATTAAGCACACTTGATAGAGTAATGAACAAAATAATTAACAACTAAAATTAAATTAAATGGCTAATCCAACAATTACAAACTCCAGTTATGCTGGGGAATTTGCTGGGAAGTACTTAGGTGCTGCCCTATTATCTGCATCAACGCTTGACGCTGGTGCTGTAACAATCTTACCGAACATCAAGTACAAGGCTGCTATGAAAGTAGGTGCTTTTTCTAACTTGGTTCGTTCTGCGGATTGTGATTTTGACAGTACTACTTCTGGTCTTACATTGACTGAAAAAGTATTAACACCAACTGAACTGCAAGTAAACCTACAAATCTGTAAAAAAGAATTACACGCAGATTGGGAAGCTGCTCAAATGGGCTTTTCTGCTTTTGACGAGTTGCCACCTTTATTCTCTGACTACATTATTTCAAGAGTAGCTGCTGAGGTTGCTAACGCAACTGAAAATTCTATCTGGGGTGGTACTGCTGGAGAAGGAAACTTTGATGGTTACTTAACAACTTGCTTAAATGATAATGATGTAAACGACATTACTGCTGTCGCTATTGATAGCTCAAATGTAATTGCTCAGTTAGGCTCTGTTGTAGATAGTGCAGTTTCTAACTGCCCAGCTATCTTAGGGAAAGAAGATTTGACTATGTATGTTTCTACTAACGTAGCACAAGCTTACATTCGTGCTTTAGGTGGCTTTGCTTCTAACATCGGCGGTGCTGGTACAGACAACAAAGGAACACAATGGTACAATGGTGGTGCTTTATCTTTTGAAGGTATTAATATGTTTGTAGCTAAAGGTTTCGGAAGCAACAAAGCATTATTGACACCTAAGTCTAACTTGTTCTTTGGAACTGGTCTTTTAGATGACAGAAACGAAGTTAAAGTAATCGATATGGCTGACCTTGATGGTTCTCAGAATGTCCGCGTAGTAATGCGTTACACTGCTGGAGTACAGATAGGAATTGGTGGCGACATCGTACTTTATTCTTAATAAATTAATTAATCAACATAAATTGGGGTGGGCAAAACTGCCTACCCTTTTTTATTAAATCTAAAAAAATATGGCTTGTGCAATAACGAAAGGTAGAGGGGTTGGATGTAAGACCGCCTTTGCTGGAATTAAAAACATTTACATCTTAGATTATGGTACTGTTGTGGCTGGTTTAAGCGATACTGAAGGTACTATAACACTACCAACTGACAACACCGCTGAGTTCTTTAAGTTTGACGTAAAGGGCGGTTTAAGTTCTTTAGAAACTACTGTAACATCAAGTAGAGAAAACGGAACTACTTTTTACGAAAGTACTTTAAATGTAACTTTCCAAGTTTTAGACGTAGCTACGCAAGAACAAATTAAACTCTTAAATAGAGGTCGTGCGCATTACGTTGTAGAATTGTACCCAAATGGTGCTGGAGTTACCAAGTACTTACTAATCGGTAGAGATAATGGTGCTGAAATTACTGGCGGAACTATCGTCAGTGGTGCTGCTGCTGGAGATTTACAAGGATTTACTTTGACTGCGGTTGCAACTGAGGTTTTCCCACCATTCTTCTGTACTGTACCAGATATTAAAGAAGCTGATGGAGCGCCTTTACAAATATCACCAGCATAGTAGTTTATTTATGTTTAAAATTAGCCTTTCTTTTTGAGAGGCTTTTTTTATGCCCAACAGATAAGAAATAAAAAAAATTAAAAAAAAATTAAAAAAAACTTGTTAATTATTTGTTTATAACAATAAATGTTTTGTATATTGCGGTATATTAATAAAACAAAAACAACAATTATGAAACTAATTAAAACACAAGACTTCGGATTCTCAAACAGAAAAGTTTATGACTTAGGAAAGTCAACAGCTAAAGGATGGGGAGATAATCCTAGAAAAATACTAGTAGTAACTTGGCTAGAAACGGGACAAGAGACAGAATGCAGATACACGGGAAACTACACTACAGACTACGACGGGGATGTAAGATTGAATCTTGCACAAAAGCCTTACAGTACTAAAGTCAAAGGATACGATTATTAAAAAACAACAATAACTAAAAAACAAACACAATGAAAGTACAAATTAACAAATTCGGAGAAGGTTTAGAAAAGACATTTAACGTAAACGGAAATAAATTCGCTATCGCTCAAAGCGGTGAAGATTATAATGGAACTTTGACTCTTTGGTCAAAAGGAACGGAAGAGATTAAATCACATAACAATTTGACTACGAAGTGGAGAGAGTTACATTTTTGGTGTTATGAAGACGGCAACGAAAACTACTACTCAAGAAAAGAAGTATTAGATAAATTAATTGAAAAGGCTAAAAACTATTAAAACTAAACAAATCATTACAACCCTTACAGAAATGTAGGGGTTTTTTTATACAAAATAAAATAGTTTTGTTTATATATTAGTATGAAGATTATAGGAACTAATGGCGATAAAACTTTTAAGGTTATACCACGTCAATTTGTAAGCGGTGCAATTACTATAAACCTAACAAGTGAAAGTACTGGCGCAACTATAAATAAAACACCTACCGCTTCAACAGATGGCAATTATATGTCATTTGTAGCAGCTTTCGGTACATTAACTGAGGGCGATTTTTATATGCTTGAAGTAAAGAATGGTGCTGCTGTAATTTACAAAGACAAAGTATTTTGCACAGACCAAACTATAAACCAAGCTAACAACGATTACTATTCTGTAAATAGTGGGGAATACACCACAGAGAATAGCTTTGATAACGATTATATTATTTTATGAACGATTTAAGAATAGTTAATTTAAGCAGTTACACAAGTCCAGAGATTGTAGAGAAATCCAACAAGCAATGGGTAGCGTATGGAAGCGATAACAACTACTTTCAATACCTTATAGACCGCTACAACGGAAGTCCTACAAACAACGCTATTATAAATGGTGTTAGTCAAATGATTTACGGAAAAGGCTTAGATGCTTTAGACAGCAATAAAAAGCCAGAGGCTTACGCTAAAATGATTTCTTTATTTAAAAAGGATTGTGTGCGCAAGTTGTGTTACGATTTAAAACTTATGGGTCAATGCTCTATACAAGTTATTTACTCTAAGGACAGAAAAACAATCGCACAAGTAGAACACATACCAGTAGAAAATTTAAGGGCAGAAAAATGCAACCAGAAAGGCGAAATAACTGGCTACTATTATAGTGATGATTGGTCTAAAGTAAAACAAAGAACAGAACTAAAACGCATACCAGCTTTTGGCTATTCAAACGAAAGTATTGAGATTATTTACATTAAGCCTTACAGAGCGGGTTATAAGTACTATTCAAGTCCAGACTATCAAGGTGGTTTGCAGTACGCAGAGTTAGAAGAAGAAATATCTAACTATCACTTAAACAACATCCTTAATGGTCTTGCGCCATCAATGTTAATTAATTTTAACAACGGAACTCCTAACGCTGAAGAAAGACAAAACTTAGAAAACCGCATATATTCTAAATTTAGTGGCTCAAGCAACGCTGGTAAGTTTATACTTGCTTTTAACGATAACGCAGAGAGCCAAGCTACAATAGAGCCAATACAATTAAGTGATGCACATAACCAATACCAATTTTTAAGCGATGAGAGTGGCAAGAAGATTATGGTAGCACACAGAGTTGTAAGTCCTATGCTTTTAGGAATTAAAGACAGCACTGGTTTAGGTAACAATGCAGACGAACTACAAACCGCATCGGTGCTTATGGATAACACAGTTATTAGACCATTTCAGCACCTTTTAATAGATGCCTTTGATAGTATATTAGCTTTTAATAATATCTCTTTAAAACTATACTTTAAGACCTTACAACCGCTTGAGTTTACAGACTTAGAAAATGTAGAGGACGAAGAAACAAGGGAAGAAGAAACTGGCGTAAAATTAGCTAAAGATTTACCAAAGCAGTTAGGTAGCGATATAGCAGACGCCTTAATTGACTTAGGAGAGGACGAAGCAGACCTTTTAAGCGACTTTGACGTAATGGATGAGCGAGAGGTAAACTATGACGAAGAAGATGGCTTAGACGAGGTTATAACGGACTTAAACAAACCTAAAGAAAAAAGCACACTTGCTAAAATCTGGGAGTTTGTAAGTACTGGTAGCGCAAAGCCTTTTAGAGAAAGCGAACAAGATGGCGAAAGCAAACAAGAAGCTGAAGAGGGCAATACTTTTTTAGTAAGGTATATGTACAGCCCACAAAGATACAGCGCAAACTCAAGACCATTTTGTAAAAAGATGGTAGATGCTAAAAAGGTTTACCGCAAGGAAGATATTATCTCAATGGACACTAAAGTAGTTAATGCTGGTTTTGGTAAAGGTGGAAGCGATACTTATTCAATATGGTTGTATAAGGGCGGTGCAAGATGCCAACACAAATGGCTTAGAAAGACGTATGTGCGCAAGGATGGTGCTAAAGGCTTAGGCGATGCAATCACAACGTCAGAGGCAAGGTCAAGAGGTTTTAAGCCAGAGGCTAACGCTCAGAAAGTACCAGTAGCACCAAAAGATATGAAGTATAAAGGTTATACCGCTGAATATTGGAACAAAATA
>CERH01028432.1_pt1 | contig 12616 bp, 7 predicted proteins | sample 530991 | NCBI WGS metagenome assembly CERH01 (sample SAMEA2621191, study PRJEB7988) | marine metagenome | biome: marine biome (ENVO:00000447); feature: mesopelagic zone (ENVO:00000213); material: "saline water (ENVO:00002010), including plankton (ENVO:xxxxxxxx)" | depth 800 m | reverse complement strand
ACATCTAAAAGACTGCTTGGACTATGACTACCAATAGCCACTTGTTCTGAACTGTCTATAGTAAGAGCAGTTGTATTACCTACACCTAATTGTAGTGTGCCATTAAAATTATTGTAAATCTTTGAAGCATCACTACTATCTTGAAATATTCTTAGTCCACTAGAATCACCAGAAGCATTTTTTATTGTTAAAACACCAGAGCTTTGTGTAATTGCACTTGCAAAAATAGCGTTACCACCTTCAGACATATCAAGAGTCAAAGCAGTTATTCCTGAACCACCATCATTACCTTTGAATATAATATCCTTGTCTTGTACTTTTGATTCCATTACAAAATTAGTACTGCTATTTTCAAAGACACCGATTTCAGTTCCATCGTCAAAGAATTGTATTTGCCCACCACCTGCATCTAATTTAATTACTCCACCTGCATCAATGTCAAAAGCTCCTGCATCAGATATAGTAGAGCCATTTAGTGTCATATCGTCTACTGTAAGAGTAGTGGCACTTATAGACACACCATCAATAGTACCAGAATCAATATCTACGTTAGTCATGTCAACACTATTAAAGTTTATAGATGAACCTGCAATAGTTCCATTAACTTGCAGATTGCCTTGCATCTCTACGTCTTTGCCAAATTCAACTATTTCACTACCATTAGTAGTAGTAAATTTCATGTATAAATTTCCAGATTCTTTAATAGAAAACGCAGTATCTACATTGTCAGGAATAGATATTTTATTTGTATCATCTCCATTAGAATCTGTTAAATTTATATGAAAACCCGCAGTAGCTGATTCTGCCTTTAAGTTAACTAATTTCAACGTACTTGATGAAGGAAATGAAACTTCAGTTGATGATATCTGAAAAGGACCAGCAGTCCCTTCTCCATCTGTAATATTAGCTAAAGAACCATCTATACCATTAGTATCATCATCAACTCTTAATAAGGATTTATAGCTATCTTTTATTTTTTTCTGTTGTAATCCTGCCATTATTAAATATCCTCATAATTGTAATCGCCATGTTCATCAAATTTTAATTCTGTATTTTCCCATTTTCTAAAATAATATAGGATTCTATAATTATAGATTCTGTCAAATAGTAATTTGTGTGATAATATCATTTTAAGAACGTAACGTCTGATACGTTTGTTGCTCCACCTGTAACAGTAGAATACCATCTATGTACTTTAACTGGTATTATTTGACCAGAAGCAACATTTCTAAATTCTAAATCTGAACCCGAAGCACCAGCTCCTGTGTTGACCCTTAATGAACCACCAGTACCTACATAGACTGCATAATAAGGTGCGCCTGCTAAATCACTGCTATCGTTAGCTGATGCAAGTGGCAAACCTGCGTCAAATAAAAGTGTTTCTACAGCAGTTTTTATGCTAGCACTATTTTCTTCAGCAACTTCCAATCTATTGTTTGAGTCTACGCTAGCAGTTTCTGAGCCATCAGTTAGCTTAACATTACCAATCGTATTTGTACCTGCTGGTATGCTAGCAACTACATCTACCTGCATTTCACTTCCAGATATAGCATTATCAATAGTTTCTACAGCCGTCTTTATAGCGTTAGAATTAGTTTCTACAACGTTAAGATTATTAGAGCTGTCAACATTTGCTATTTCGTTACCATCTGATATCTTTACAGAACCGATAATATTGCTACCAGAAGGAATTGCACTAGCTAAATCAACGTTTCCTATATTGTTATCGCCAGCAGGCAAGCTAGCAACAACATCAACTTGCATCTCGCTACCAGATATAGCGTTATCTATAAGTTCTACGGCTGTTTTAATAGCATTTGAGTTAGCTTCAGTTACATTTAAATCACCTGCTGTAGCTTGTACAACTTCTAATCCTGATGTACCTGTTGTATCTACAGTAATACTTGAACTTGCATCATCTATTGATATAGTTGTTCCACCATCATCAACGGTTATAGAACCACCTCCATCAACAATCGTAGTCGATGCACTTGTTAAAACATCTACTTGAAGATGTCCATCTGAATCTATTAAGGGAACATAACTTGTACCTGAACCATCTTTTGCTGTGTTAGCATATACAAGTACATTGTCATTTGCTTTATCAAGGCTAACATCTATTGCGACATCCGAGCCTTCTGTAGTAAGGGTAACGTTATCTATGTCAACTTTAAGCGCATCTTCAGCATCATTCATCAATTTATTGATGGCTTCTTTGACTGTATATTTTTGTAACTGACTAGCCATTTTAATACTATCCTTTTATTTTACGTCAATAAACTTACCGTGCGATAGATTTCACATGGTCTATTTGACTATGTAAATTATGAATGCTAGCACATGCTAGCAAAGTTAAATCTTATTATTTGACAAATGGGAAAGGTTCTGGAATAACTCCACCTTCATAATAATTCTTCATAAGATTACTAAACTCTTCCCTAGTTTCATCATTAAAAAATCCTGTAAACTTACCTGTTCTTGGATTTCTAGGACTAATTTTTTCTAAATCTTTTATAATTGCTTTATATCTTTCATTATCTTGTGGATATCTTGCTACAAAATCTGCTAAAAAATATGCTCTATAACGAGGAGTAAAACTGCCTGCAATCTCAACTAATCCTTTTGTAAGTGTAAGTGAATTTTCATCTAATTTTTTTCTAAAAAAATCTGACCTGCCTTGATACTCTTTTTGACCATATTCTTTTTTATATTCTTCCAATTTATTTACCACAGCACTATATATTTTCTGCTGTTTATCTGGATTGTTTTTATTATTAACAATAGCTAAAGAGGCTCTTATAAGTTCATTATTCATTTCTACTCTTATAGAATTTCTTTCTTTATCAAGCTCTACTGCTTTTTCTTTTGTTGTATATATTTTATCTTGAGGTAATGCTATAAATCTATCTCTTAATACCCTTAGACCGACAGCATTTAAAGCTGGTATTCCAACATATTTAGAAGCATTTCTATCATACTCATTTAAATCTTCTTCTGACATTTGTTTTCTAATATAATCATAACCCCCTAATCCAATGTCATAATACATGTTTCCTCTAGCAATAAATCTTTCACTAGTATATTTTATTTTAGCAGGGCTAGCATTAAAAAATGAAGAAATATCTTTATATATATCTTCTTCATTAAAATTAGTTTTTAAAGATTCTTCTATATTTTTTTCACCACCTAAATATATATCTGTTTTGTATGGAAATCTTTTGCCACTAGTTAACGCTATCCAAACATTTAAGGTTGGAGATAATCTCCCAACATCAATAGGAGCTAAACTTCCTATTATTTTTGCAACTTGGTCATAATGATAGTCAGGCAATCTTTTCTTTTCACTATAAGCAAATGCCATTTCCATAATACCACCCACTAGTTGCTGTCCACTATCTAACGGTATCTTTATAGCTAATGGTTTTGATTCTCCAGTATTAGGATTTTCAGAACGCAATGCAGGAACTGGTATTATAAGATTGCTAAATTTTTGTGTATCAGAAATTCTGTCATAAACTTCTTGATTTTCTTTAGAGCTAGTTGCCCATTTGTATGCTCCATATTTTAACGCTGTTAACTGACCTGCTTTTACCCACCAGCGCTTATCTTTCATACCCTTGAGCATACCTCTTGTTGCTTGGATGTTTGCATTAGCATAAGGAATAAATGTTTCCATAGTTCTGGAAATTTGACCACCTTTTGAAAAATCCATATAACTTCTTGCTCTCCAAGTCGCTTCTTTTGGAGATAATCCATTTTTAATTAATCTCTCTCTAAAAGCTATACGGGTTGTAAGCTCACTATACTCTCCAATCTTACCAAGTATTCTTTCTGTAAATTGGTAAGCATTTGCAACTTTACCACTAAAAGCGTCCCCACGTAAAGGTCTTGATAAAAAAGACATACCACCACCTTCGTTAATATAATCTAAATATCTACCTTCTTTTTTCCATACATCTCTACTTACTTTTGCCATATCTCTCATCATTTGACCATAAGCATAAGGTAAAAAATTAGAATAAGCACCATGCTCATTTAACGTAATAAATGCCATATCTCTTGCAATATTTGTAATAGCAAAAGCTGGATTATACCCTGTAGCTGTTGCTTTTATTATTTTAGAACCTGTTAACCATCCCACAGCATTCATAACTCTTGGTCCTATTAATGGGTCATTTACTACCCAACCTGATGCAAAATCATCTTCTAAAGCTATGTACTTCTTTCTTCCACCCTCAAAAAATTCTATCCTAGTATAACCTTCTTTAACTTTACTTGTATTGTCTTTTAATCTATAACCTATTCCTTCATAGCCACCTTTTTTAGTTTTCAATAAAGAATCAAGCGCTCTATCTGCATTATTTCTTGCTATTCTATTTTTAGATGAAGTAATAAAATCATACAATAACAATTTACTATTATTAAATAAAAACCCTTCATCTCCAGTTGTCATCTTTTTAATACCATTATCATGCACTGTAATTCTTTTATTTTTTATAACGTAATCTTTTTCGCCTCTAATGTATTGTAAATATTTTTTAGGCATATATTCTCTACGTTTGAACTGACTTGCGCTTGTTTCATCTATCAAGCCAGATTCCAGTAAATCATCTACAGCTTCTCTAAATACTGCAAAATAACTATCAGCTAAATCGTTTATTTTACCACGAACATCTGAAGGTAAACTTGCCAATGCATCATCCACTACTCCGTCATACGTTGCTGTTTTTTTCCCTCCTGAATATTCATAATTTTCTATTCGTTTTATCTCTTCATCTATCTTTCTTAGTTCAGGTTTACTTGACTCAATCTTTCTTTTTGCTTTTAACCTAATTAATTCATCAGTATGAAACTTTTTAAGACCAGATTCATTTCGCAATAATATAATAGCATCAAGCATTTTAGTTTCTTTTCTGCTCAATTGATTGTATATAGCAGAATTAACTTGTTCAATTTTTAAACCAGCTTTACTATTGCTTCCATTTATTAAATCTTTTTCTATTCTAACAGCTCTTAACAAAGCACTTTCTTCTCCTCCAGCACCCTTAATTGCTTTATCAATAATAAGATTAACCTCTGAACCTACATCAACAGTAGCCTTTGCTAGCTTACCTTTAATTTTAGCAAATGTACCTAAATTCATACCAGATTCTATTTTATTAGCTTGATTTGTTTCCTCTAAAAACTTTTTAGTAGCTTCAAATCTTTTTGGCACAGGTTGACTTTCATCAAATATAGAACCAGTTTGCCTACCCATAATTGCAGATGCTATAGGTGTGTCTAGTAATTTAAATGCAGACTCTTTAGCGCCCTTACCTAGCTCTTTAACAAAGTTTATAAACACTTTACTTTGAGGCTCTGTTAATCCATAGGTTTTTTTAATAGTACTTGTTGCGCCTTTTTCTCCTAAAACACCTAATTGTTCTTCAATTAATTTTGAAGCATTTTCTATACTTTGTAGCATTTGTTGTTTTTGAGTTGGAGTCATTGTTCTAGCAACATTTGGATTTTCTAATAAAGATTTTTGCTGAGTTATATTGTCAGCTAAATCTGCAATAGTAGTCTTTGCATCTTCTATCTGTCTTTTTGTTGCAGGTGTTTTTAACCCTTTAGAACCAACAGGTTTATTTTCAGCTATATCAATAACTTGCTGTAAGACTTGAGGATTTTTAATATTCTCTGATAAAGCTTTAGTTGTATAGTTTACATTTAACTTATCTTTATCACCTTTAGCGACTTTTAAAGCACTCTTTGAATATTCAGTTAAATCTCTAGTTTTACTAGAAACTAATTTAGCATATCCTTTTGCATTCGCTCCTCCAGCTTTTAAACCAACTGCAACCAATGGGGCATTTAATGGACTTTCAAACCACCTATCATAAGCTTCATCTATAAATTTTCTTTGATTTTCTGGATACTTATTAGCAACTGGCTTTAATGATGCTAGTACTAAATCTTTTGCTAGCTCTGGTACAGATGCATAACCAGATAATATATTTTCTGCTAACTCTCTACCACCCTTACCTGTCATAACAAAATCAACTACTTGATTTTTAAAATCACCTATTCCAAATATTACATCCCCTACATTATTAAGAACATTAACTGCTAGTTGTTTTATAGTTTTATCATTTGGAGATTCTCCACCAAAAGTATTTTGAACAACAGTTTTAAAAGCATCTATACCAGACGGTTCTCTATATTGTGATATGCTAAAATTATCTTGATAAAATCCTACTTGATTTGCTAATTCATTAGTTTTTTTAATTTCATCAATAGAATTTAAAGGAACTACACTTTCTTGTATTTCAGTTAAAAGCATAGAATCTTGAGGCTCTATAACTTTTTTATTATTATCTACTGGATATTTTTCATAAAAAGGTTGATTTGATTTAATTGTTCTAGTAGGTGTAAATATATCAATAGCATCTAAAGTATCATTGTATGCTTCACCTGTATTTCTTATCCTACTTGCTTCTTCATTAACAGCATTTGCTATATCATTTTCTCTGTTTTTGATTATAGTATTGTAATCATTTTTACCCATATATTTAGATATAGTCTTAAAGTATCTATCCTTAATAGCTATTTGCTCATCTGTTATAAGCTGACTTCTTTTTAAACCTAAAGGATATATGCTAGCAAAATTCTCTAAATCACCTCCAGCATTATTGTATATATTTTCTATAATAAACTTTCCACCCTTTTCACCTAATTCTTTATTAGGAAAAACAGCCGTATACAAATCCCTATTTTCTGGATTATCTTTTGCAGGAAGCTTGGGACCTTTAACAGCTTGAAACTTATCTGCTAATTCCTGAGTCCAAAGTGTAGCAACAGGATTATTAGTTCTTTCTGTTAAACCATCTTTCCCATTGTACTCTAATTCTTTAAGACCTCTATATATAGAATCAATAGTAGTATCTTTATTTTGATTTTCTTTAGTATTTGCTACAGATTTAAATACATAGCTAGTTGTAGATTTAGCTAAAGAATCTGCTTGAATTTTAGGTTTGTTTTCTAATACAGATTTAAATACGTATGTTGTAGTACTCATTATCTTCGAACACTGTCTTTTGCAGTTGCTTCCATATTATTATTAAAATTGTAAAAATCTTCTAATCTTTCTGGAACTACATAAACAGTTGGTGTTTGTTTTTCTTTGTACTTCATTTTTAATGCATTACGCATACCTGAACCATAAGAAGTATTTAAAAAATCAAACAATAATTGTTGAACTTTTTGCCTATCATTTACCGAAATAATGCTTAAACCATTTTCTTTATTAATATTTAAATCTTGAATAACTCGTTCACGAGTAATTCCAGCTTTTTCAAATTCATTATTTTTAAGCATAAAATCTACATCATCTAATGTAAAGTATGCATCTACCTTATCTCTATCAGGAGCATCTTCTGTATCAAAAACAACATTAATATCACTAGCATTTGCGTAAGTTGATTCACCTGAAGGGAACTGTCCTCTTATTAAAGAAGGTAAATATCCTTTTCCTTCTTTTTCTTCCTGTTGAAATTTTTCTTCCTGCTTTACTATAGCTTGTCTATCTTTTCTATCTTCTTCTTCTTTTTTAAATCTTGCACTTAAAGCAGTTGCAGACCTAGCTCTATCACGCTGTATTGAGCTTTCATATCTTTGATATTCTAACGGAGTCATTCCGTATTTAACTCTTTCTGCTTCTTTTTCTTGAGCAATTAATAATTTATTTTTGTCATTATAATCCTTAAGAATATCGCCAACCGTAGGTTGCTTTTGCCCTGTTGTATCGCTTTCTAATCCAACAGATTCTCTAGCTATTGCTTTTTCTTGTATATAATCTCCTAAAGTTCCAGCTATATCACTTGTAAGTCTAGCTAACATTTGCTTAGTTGTTGCCATTATGAATACCTCGCACTTTGAGCATCTAGCCCTACTATTTGAGCTAATAAACCTTGTCTAGTGCTTTCTGCCGAACCAGTAATATTAGCAAATTCTTTTTCTAATCGTAAATCTTCATTTCTTAAAGATAAATCTAATTGTGAGCTAGCTCTTTCTCGTTCTTTATTTAATAAATCCATTGCAGTACCAGATTGTGCTAAATCTTGTGTGCCTAAAACAAAATCAGATTTTCTTCCTATATCTTCTGATGCATCTAAAAAATCTAAAAATGTATCTTCTTTTTTAATATCAGAACCTTCTAATGCCATTTCTAACTCAATACCTTCTGCTTCTCCTACATCGTTTATAGCAGAACGTAAAAGTTGTTGCTGGCTCTCTATACCACTTCTTACTCTTCTATTTATATCACGACCTTTAAAAAATCCAAAAATACTTGAACCTACATCAAAAGCTAATTTACCTGCTGTTAAAATTGCTAGTGGATTATATTCTTTTAATCCAGTTTCTGGATTTATAGTACCAGAACCGTATTCTTTTACTACTTCTTCAGCATCTAATCCGTATTTATCCAATATACTTGCTTCATCTTTGTTTACATGAGCTAGCTCGCCATCAACGTATCGTAACTCAGTGTCGCCATATCTGCCCTTTGTTTTTAAGTGATTATATAAATCTGTCATTTTCTTAGCCTTCCAAATATTCCACGACTTTGTTGTCTTTGACCTACTATTTCATCAATGTCTATTCCCATAGAGGAGTATATATTTAACTGATTTTCTCTATACGGAGCAGTTTTCATTGCATCTGCTCTTTCTTCATCTGTTAAAGGTCTACCTAAAGCTTGTTCTGTTCCCTCTATTTGTTGTGATATAAAATCTGTAAAATCACTCAATTTATCACTAAGGTCTGTACTAGCTTCCTTAAAAGTATTGGTGTTTACATCAAAAAATGTTTCATCACTTATAGATTTAGCTTGCTCCCCCCTTAAAACAGCATCACTAGCCTCTTTACCATCCGTTAAGAAAGACATAAAATTTTCTGGATAACCACCTCTTTTTGCAGTTTTAAATTTTTCTTTAGCTTCTTCTACCTCAATACCAAATCCTAATCCACGGCTTATTGCATCTGTTACATCTGAAATTTCTCTTTTTTCTATATCTGCTTCTATCATAGCTCTTCTTGCAAACATATTAGCCATTCGGCTTGCACCGTATGCTTGACCCCGAAGTTTTCCTAATTTTCTTGCTCTTGTTGACATATTACGTACCCATAGGTGTTAATGTTGTTTGATATAATTGATTACCAACACGGATAAATTGTATCACGTTTGCTCCAACTTTTCTAAAAACAGGAACGCCATCTTGAAGTTCAGACAATGTTGGTTCCCCTAAATCAACAAACTGTCGTTCTTGACGTTGTGCTATAGATAGTCGTTCTTCTCTATTTTTAGGCATTATCTTGGACTTTTTTCCCTATAAATTATGGAAATATCACTTAAAATAAAATTACTATCTGTACTACCTGAAAGTTTTACTTGAAATGAATTTATATTACGTGCTTGAGAGGACGTGTTGGGTTTTAATTCTACTGTACTAAAATCTGATTGTGTGCTTAAAGATGTGGAAAATGTTTTGTTTAAACTACTACCACCGTTAACATCAAAATTTACAGTAGGTGTATTTCCACTAGCACACTTATATGATAAAGATACTTTACGCACATGTTTTTTTGTAGCAGGATTTCCAAAATCTATATCTTTTGTTGTTAACGTTATTGTTTGATTTTGAGAAGTAGTATCCCATTTTCTTATTAAAGCTGATGTAGTATTGCCAGCACCTTTATCTAAAACTATTAATTCTTGGTCTTTATCTATTGCAAAGTTCGTAGACACATGACTAGTTCCTGAATCTCCTTTCGTCCAGCTTCTAGTTGGTATGTGATATAAATACATATCATCAGTAGAACTTGTTGAGTCCATAACAATAATAACTCTATTTTTTGGAGAATAACCCACAGTTGTTGTACTATTTACAAATGCTTGCCACGTAGAATCTTTGATAAGTTTACCATTACGTTCTTCTAACAAGTTAATAACATTTCTACCATCATATAAAAAACAACCATTTTCATTTACCCATGCTACACCAAAATCAGTTTTAGTAACAGCATATGGACCAGCACAACCCTTACCAATAAATGTATCTTCTAAGAACTCAAACTCTTTTGAAATGTTTATAAGGTGCATTTTTTTATTTTTAAACTGCAATATTCTATCTGCATACTCCTGTAATGCAGTAATATCATCGCCATCATTTACTGTGACGTCTACAAAATCAATAGAAGAAAATTGTGAAAATTTATTTACTCTGGATTTTAGCATCCTATCACTATACAATCTTGTCGTATTACCATCATTGTATTTTACATTTGCTAAATAAACTCTTCTATTTGCTACGCAAGACGTTTTATATCTTATGCTTGTAGCTAGGTCATTTGGAGATACTCCATTTAATATTTCATAAGTAACATGAGCAATATCACTAGGATTTGTAAATGGTCCTATATCTATTAATGAATCAAAAGTACCATTGTTTATTGTTGTATCATCAGCTGGACTTTCAAAATCTTGTGAATAATATGTGCTTGTACCTATTTTATATCCTTTTTCAAAGTCTATGTCTACTAACAATTGATGCGAATTAGAATAAACAGTATCTGGTTGTTTCCAGTATATTCGCATACCTTTATATTGATTTGCTATGTCAGCTGATATTGAGCTGTGATTTCCTTTATGTAATAGCCATATTTTAAAAGATAATTCACAATTAGAATCTGTAACAAAGCTACTGTTAGTATATTTTTTTACTTTAGTTTCAGAACCATCTCTTAAAACATAACTATAATATAATTCAAAATTAGCACTGGTTATATCCCATGTTCCTGTTCCAGCCCCATCCACTCTTATAATAGCATGTTGCGTTCCACCTGAAGCTACAGAAGGGTCTGCTTCATATTTAGCGTTAGCATTTTGAGAAGGTGCAGATAAACTATTAGAATAGTCTGTCCATGCAGTAATATCTCTTGTTCCTCCAGTACCTTCAGTATATGGATGATAACTTGCTTTAATATATTCTCTTATAAAAGGAACGTTAGAGTTTGAAAATACAGTATCAGTAGCATATAATCTGCCATCTACATTGTGAAATATTATTTTAGCATTTGTTCCTGCACCTAAATCCATAACCCCTGTAAATGCTTCCGTATTATCATCTTGGTCTATTATTTGCATGCCTTCATTTATAGTTGGGCTTGCAATAACTATAACTGGAAATGGGGTTAGATTGCCAGAGCTGTCAAAGTCTGTAGAATATGTATGCAAATTATATCCAGCTATTGTATCAAAATTTGATATTTCTCCAGCACTTATAAAAGATGAAAATGTACCCATAGTTCTAACTTGACCTCGCTCATCAACCATTAAATTATTAATGTCAGCTACTTCATCAGGGTCAATATCTCTTGCTAAAGAGTTATTGTTTAGACCTCCATCAAACTTATCTATTTTAAAAACTTTTTTAGGCATTAATTTTCAATCAATACTTGTAAAGATTCTTTGTACTTAGTATCAAATCTTACATACTGGTCTTGATACCAGCTATACTCTCTTACATATCTATCAACTTGTTGTGAATAATTCTGTATATCTGCTGAATACTCACTAATCTTTTGCTGTACTTTAGCTGAATAGTTTTGAGTGCTAGCTCTAAAATTTTCTACTTCTAGCTGATAGTCTTGTATAGAGGCTTCTAGTGTTCTTATAGCATTTTGCAGTGCTACATTAGTCCCTTCTCTCATTTGAGCAATGCTAGCTCCAGTTGATTCACGCATTTTAGCAATACTAGCGTTTGTTGATGCTTGCATTTTAGCTATGCTAGCACCAGTAGATTCTCTCATCTTTGCTATTGATGCACTTGTTTTACTTGATATACTAGCTTCTTCTATGCTAGCATCTATTCTTGCATTTGTAACACTAGCTTCAGTAGCAAGTCTTGCGTTAAGGAATGCTTCTTCATGTGCATTTTTAGCATCTTCTAGGCTAGCACGCATTGCATTTTGTGCATCTGATACTTCTGCGTTAAATGCACTAATATAAGTTCTAATTTTTTCCATTTGCAATTGTGCTAGCTCTGCATCCTCTTCATTTTCTATAAACTCTGCTGTAATATCCCACCATTTATCATAATCAATTTGGTCAGCATCAGTATCAACTGTTCCATCAGTCATTGACAAAAGACCTTTACTTACACTTGCTCCCTCTATAGTTGGAGTTGTATAACTTACACTCGAACTATCTGAAGATGAACTTGAGGTTGCATTTGATGCGTCTACAGAAAACGTTAATGTAACATTGCTAGCAGTTGCCGTAGCATTTGCACTTAATTCAAAGGTTGTTGCATTTGTTATTGATGCAATAGTTGTGCTTGCTGGTATACCTGCTCCAGTTACATTCATTCCAACTCTCAATAAAGACGTACTATCCATTGTTACTGTTGCATCTGTATTTGTTGTATCACATGTAGTGTCAGAAAATGAAACAATTTCTCCAGTATACGCATCTTGAGCAGTTGAAACAGGGTCCACAGCACCAGCTATATCATCTTGAGCTGTACTAACAGCATTAGATAAGCTTGCACCTGAATATGATATTGTTGGTGGGCTA
>CERH01010521.1_pt1 | contig 12721 bp, 12 predicted proteins | sample 530991 | NCBI WGS metagenome assembly CERH01 (sample SAMEA2621191, study PRJEB7988) | marine metagenome | biome: marine biome (ENVO:00000447); feature: mesopelagic zone (ENVO:00000213); material: "saline water (ENVO:00002010), including plankton (ENVO:xxxxxxxx)" | depth 800 m | reverse complement strand
ACAAGTGGTTGAGCGTGAGCGCAGATTGTCGTGGGGGGCAGGCCCACCAAGAGCGCCGGATGACTTAAGCGAAACAGATATAAGTCTTGAGGACTTAGATTTGCTGTTTATGTAGGTGAGCTATGGTTGCGGGATTTGGTGTTTTAGGGCGGGGCATTGGCAATGTGGGTAACTACCTTGAAGAGGCTAGAGAAAGGAGCGTCCGCAGACATAGAAGAGCTCTTGAGCGTCAAACGCGCCGACCCGGGGCTACGGGCTCATTTCAATTAAGCCCACAAGAGGAGCTTCTTCAAAGTCAATTAAACTCCACTCCTGCAACGCAAGGATTTCGTAGAGACCCAACGGTGGGTCCAGAGGAGCAAGTCACTCCAAAGACGCGAAGCTTTGTAAAAGGCGTGTTTGAAGACTTGCTTCCTTCTGTGTTGGCTGGCGCCGTTGACACCACATTGTTTGGTGGAGTGCCTGTTACGAATGCTGGAATGCAAGCCATTAAAGGTGATAAAAAAGGCGCAGCAACGACGCTGGCAACGGGTGGAGCCAAAAAGGCGGTAGACGCAGGTGTCAAGGCTCTGGAAGGGGCTAAGGTTGTAAAAAAGGCCGCCGATTCTGTTGAGGCTTCAATGCCAGGAAAGACAGCCGAACAAGTTGTTTCGGAAAGAATCGCGACCGCTCCAAATGTTAGTGAAGAGGTAAGAAGACAACTTGCTGAAGATCGTTTTGAGTTGTCCGCTAAACAAAGAAGGGAATTGCTTAAGGACTTATCTCCCGCAGAAGTTAAGGAAGAGTTAGCCTTTAAAAAAGCATCTACTTTAATGCAATCTCCAGACTTAACCAGACAGATGATTAGAAGAGGGGCTTTAGGGGAGGGGACCAAGAGGAATTTGGCTGCTTTTGGAAGGTCCGCTTTAGATGAGTTTGATAAAATGGGAGCTGGTGATGTGGAATCATCAACCATGCTTTTGGATTCAGGTTTTGGTAAAGGCAGAGTAAGTCCTTTTACCGGAAGGATTACATACGGAGATCCAGAGGCAAGAGCCTTTTATCAGGAGTTAGCTGCTCTCGACAGCGGTCCTGCTGCTGTAGACCCTGTTGTCGAAAGGCTGGGCGGAGGACCTGCGATAGGCATAAGCGAAGATGTAATGGCGCAAGCCGTTTCTCCTGGACGAATTGAAATGCCATCTCCTGTGTTTATACCGGAGCCAAGTTTGGACGCTCCAACAATGGAGCAGTTTAACGCTCAAGAATTAGCTAGGCAGCAGCTCGCTGAAGATCGTCAATCACAAGCTGTTTTGGGTCAAATGCAAAAATTAGCTGAACAGGCAACACAAGCTGAAAGCAGGCTGATGGGCCAAGGGGGAGGTGCTGCACCTGTTTCTACTGGCATTGGTGAGTACGATAGTGTGTATGGTCAACAGTTAGCGGCATCTAACCCAAATGATGTGCAGGGTAATATGTTGAGCCAAGCTGCAAACGTTTCTCAAGGGCAGATGCGTCCTGCCGAGGGAGCATTGAGATCTGGTAGGTTTGGAGAAGAAAGAGGAATGCCAATGCAATCAAGCATGGTGGTTCCTGGGCAAGTGACTACTAATATTGATGTAAGGCCGCCTTTAATGGACTTAAGTAAAATGGCGGGTCCCCGGCCTCAACCGCAAGTAAATGAATTGCCGCCCCTGCATCTTACTGAGGACGTTTTCTCTTCAGAGCCCTATGCGCCTAGGCCTGAGCGCATGTTGCCAGCCATGACTCCCGAACAGTTGCAGGCGTATAGGCAACAGCAACAAGTTATTCCACTAGAAGGAATGACGGTGACTGCGTCTCCGCCTGCACAAGTTAATCAACTTTCACCCTTGAATCTTACCGAAGATGTTTTTTCTTCAGAGCCTTACGGACCTCCAAATTTAACAAGATTAAATCCTCCGTTGGATTTGACAGGGCCAGTGCCTCCGGGTGAGACAAGGCTAGGTCCTCCGTTAGATTTAACGCAGCCAATTCCGGGGCAGATGCAGCCGCAGCCAATTAGCTCAAGTGACCCTCTGTATGACTTTCCGAGCAACATAATGGCTACGTTGACTGGGCTGGGCTATGTGCCGGGCACTCCTGAGTTTGATCAGGCGTTTGTGACACTTCTTAACAACCCGCAGAGCGGTTTGATTGCATTGCAAGGAAGATAAATGGCGTATACATACGGAAGATCGCAAAACGACAAAGTTGAGAAGATTAGGAAAGAGTATCTTCTTCGCCGCCGAAAAATGCGAATGCGCCATCTTGAGTGGCTAGAGACTCTTTATGCGGTTAATGGTCAAGACGATAAAATGCTGCGTGGTGACCAGCTGATTGATATTTCCAAAATTCGCTCTGAAGAAGTAGATGGCGTTAGAGTAAGCCATAATTACATGTTTCAGTCTCTTCGTACAATGCTGGCTAATGCTATGCAGAATGCGCCGCAACCTGTTGTTACAATGGGTCGGCCAGGTAGAGATAGTAGGCAGATGGCAAGGGCTTGTGAGCGGCTATTGTCTTACTTTTACCATGACAAGCATTATGACGACTCTATAAAGACTTGTTTGTCGTGGACGTTTACATGTGGAATTGGATTTCTTGGTGCGATGTGGGACATGGGGGCAAAAGACCCTGAGTATGTTCCTAGAACTGATGCCAACGGAAACATTGTTTACAAAAGTAAAAAACAAGTAATGACTGGAGATGACGGGCAAATGAAATTGAGCCCGTTTGGCACTCCTCTTACTGAAGAGGTTTTGGTTCCGCAGGGAGATTACGAGCTACTTGGCGATGTAAAATATTTTGCACCAAGCCCGTTTGATGTGTTTCCAGAGCAGGTTCGTAGATGGCCTGATGTAAAAAATGTAGTGATAAGGTCTTACATGTCTGTGGACGCTCTTAAAGAGTTGTTTGGGGACAAGGCAAAAGATCTTCACCCCGATGTTTCTACTGATGACTTTATTAACTTTGATGATTACGACAGTTATCGAGACAGAGGCACTTCGGAAAAGTTGGTTTTGGTTCTTTCGTACTACGAGCGCCCTTCGTTAGAGCACCCTGAAGGTAAGTATTGCATTATTGCAAACGATCAAATCCTTCTAGAGGAAGATTTGCCTGGTAAGCGTCTTCCCATTTTTCCTGTTTATGATCATGAATCTCCATCACACCTATGGGGAGAATGTGCTCTAAAGCAAGCTGTTCAGGTCCAAAGAGACTTGAATGCTGCTGAGAGCGATCTTAAAACAGATCGTCGAATGCATGCACACCCGCGGTTGGTGGCCCAACAAGGCTCACTGGTTAAGGGTGTTACTCGTGTTCCGAACGTACCAGGGGCAGTCATGGAGGTGCGTCCTGATGCAAAGTTCGCACCGCAGTTCCTGACTGCCCCGCCTTTACCCTCTTGGGTAGAAAGGGCTCCAGATAGACTTAAGCGCGTAATGGATGACATTACTGGTACGCACGGAGTTATGAAGGGTGACCAAAAAGGCATTATGTCTGGTCGCCAGGCTTCTGTAATTATGGCTGCTGACAGGGCAAAATGGGGTCCAACCATTAAAAGCTTGGCAGTTGCAGTTGAGTACACTTCTGAGTTGGCGTTGTTTTTGTGGAAGCTTTACGGACCTCAACAAGAAACCATTGATGTGTATGGTCCCATAGGGACGCCTACAGACATTATGGTTTTTTACCGAGATTACCTTCCAGATAACGTTCGCGTGAGAATTGAGTCATCTCAGCTCATGCCGTATAACGAAGAGATTCGTCGTCAGCAAATCAACGAAGCTTGGCAAATTGGCGCCATTCCAGATATAAACATGTTCTGGAAATTGCAGCGGCACGGAGAGATGGGTCGTTTGCTAGGCAATGATGAGCCTAGTCGCGCTCGAGCAAGGTTTGAGAATGACATGCTTGATCGTGGGCAGATGATGAATGTTGAGCAGCATGAAGAGCATCCTGTTCACATTGATGAGCATTTAGAGAGAATGCGTGACCCAAGTTGGTACATGCTTTCTCCCCAAGCGCAACAAGCGTACAGAATGCACGTTGCAAAGCATCAAGCTTTGATGCAGAATGTGCAAAATCCTGTTTTAGCAGGCAAGTCCAAAATGCCCGATTTAGTTGGAGAAAACTTGGCTCCAACCATGAATCAGGCGCAAGGGGCAGGCACCGACCCCGGTGTTAATGCAGGACAAGAAATAAAAATGGGCGGGGTTTAGGAGGTAGTTATGAGTGATGAGCAAAACAATGCACCAGATGTTTCAGCAGATGCTTCGGTGGCATCTAATTCGCCAGACGTGGCGGCGATGCAGGCACAGATGGAGCAAATGCAGCAGCAGGTTCAGGCAATGCAATCCATGCATCAGCAGTCAATGCAGAACATGATGTCCGTTATGAGCCAGCAGAGACAGCAGCCCCATTGGGATGCCACTCCTACCTCCCCCCCGACCCCAAATTTCCTGCAAGGTTTGGATGAGGATGATCCCTATTTCCAAAATTTTAAGGCTTTGGCTCAAGAATATGGTGGGGAAAATCAAAGCTTAAAGTCACAAGTAAAGATGCTTTCAGAGACTTTATCTAATATTCAGTTTCAGAATTCTAAATCTGATATAGAAAATAGAGTGACAAAGGCTCTTGAAAAACATAAAGTTCCAGAAGAACTTGCAGATAAGGTTCGTACCGTGGCATATGCTGCCATGGCACAGGGGGGGAATAACGGGCAGAATATTCCAGAGGCTGATGCTTTGGTTGGAGATTTTATGCAGTCACTTGGCAAGTATGCTGAAGTTGCTCGCAAAAAATGGACCGAAGAAGCAAAGAAGCCTAAGCCAATTTCCGTCGCGGCTAACACGGCAGGTATTCCTGACGATAAGCCAAAGGATTGGGATGAGGCAAAAGCGCGATCAATTGCACTAATGCAAGCGATGTTGAACTGAACAAGGAGAGAAAATGTCTGTTACTACTGAAAGTCTTGTCTCGGACTTACTAAAAAGAAATTACCGAGACGTTATGGTAGACAGCATCTATCAGGACACTACGCTTTTCGACCTCATCCCCGTGTTTAACGGCGATGTGTCCGGTGAAGATGTCCGATATGCTGTTGAGCTTACTCGAAGCCATGGTGGTGGTGCTCGATCTGCTGGAGAATTCCTGCCAGTCGATTCACCAGAATCATTCAAGCAATCCGTTGTAAATCTTAAGCGTTTTTATTACACGCTTTCGTTAGATGGATTTGTTATGGAGAATTTTAGAAAGCCTGGTGCTTTCGTAGATTATCTCTCCCTTCGTATGCAAAACGCACAGCGTGATGCTGCAAACCAACTTAACCGAATCTGCCACATGGACGGAACAGGTGTTGTTGCTTTATGCAAGACGACTCAGACAGCAAATGTTATTGACCTTAAGCACGTACATGGTTATAGCTTTGGTGCTACTCAGTTCCTTGAGGAAGGTGACAGCATTTCAGTTATTGATGGCGCTACAGGAGCAACCAAGGCTTCTGCTATTATCAATACCATGAGTTGGGCAAACCAGACTATTACTCTGAAAAACGCTCAGACTATTTCTGTGAACGCTAATGACAAGATTGTTTTTGGTGACAGCCACTCAAACTCTTTTGAAAAAGAGGCAAAAGGTCTTCGTCACTTGATTGCAAACACAGGTACGGTTCAAGATATTCCTTGCGCTGACTTCCGTCGATGGCGTTCAACGATCATTGACAAGACTGCGGCTCCAGTTCCTTACGACTGGACGCACGTTACTCGAATCGTTTCTTCAACAATGTACAAGGGCTCTGCACAGCCTCAGTCTTGCGTACTGTTGATGCACCCAGCGATGTTGGAAGAGCACCAGCGACTTGTTGACCCTGATATCCGGTATGAAGCTACAGACTTCAAACTGAACAAAGGTCTCGAGATTCCAACATTCAGCATTCTTGGTAAGAAAGTTCCAGTTCGTGACACAATTCACATGGGCTTCCAAGAGATTGTATCTCTTAATACAGCAGAGCTTGAGCGTCTTGAGCTTGCACCAATGGACTTTGATGACCGTGGTGGAGAGATTAAGGCTGTTCAGGGTAAAGATGCTGCCTATGCATTCTTGAAGTACTACTTCGCGATTGCGGCTAAGTCTCTTAACCACCTTGCTCGCTTCGATGGAATCCAGGTTGACACTGAGTACGTACAGGTACTTCAGGAAACTGCATAAGGATGATGGGGGCTTCGGCCCCCTGACTCTTTGAAGGAGTATTGATATGCCAGTACGTGGAAAGAATGCGAGTGGTTTAATTAATCAAAAAGTTGGCAATGAGCTAGCGGGTAACTCTGGCGACATTGCCCCTTTGATAATTGCTTGCCGAACAAGTGTTTTTATTGGCGAATTGGGCGCTGTTATTACAAAAGGAGGCGGGGGAACTAACGCAACTACTGCGGGAAAAGTTCACCCATCAATATGGTATCAGTCTCCTGGTGCAGCGGCTGCAATCTTGGCGTCAAAAAGTGGCGATAACGATGCAACGCTAAGTGAGTACGCAGCTGGTACTGTTGTGGGTAGTGAGTTTACAACAAGGGATGCTACATTTAAGTTTGCGCCTTCTTTTGTGAACGCTGCGTCTAGAGTTTTTCCAAAAGGAACAAAGTTTTGGGGGCAAAACACATCGACTTCTGGTGCCAGTGGGACCGATGATGGGTTTGTTGTCTATATTCAAGTAGAAGAATTTGGAGCGCCTCCGGCGTAAAAGGAGAAGAGAAAATGGCAGGACAAGGTGATGGGCTTCTTCAGCCTACCAAACTGGTTCAAAATGATGACTTTATGCCTAGCATTGCATTGCCGGGGTATTTTACTGCTGCGTGGGCTCTTTCGGGCAATTTGGCTGAAACTGTGTTTATCGTACCAGACGGAATGACGGCAGAGATTGTGGATTTTGGTTTCACGACCCAAAAAAACTCCACTACAGCCAACACGACTGCTGATCTTGTGCTTAGTAAAGATGTGAACGGTTCGGCTACTGCGCTTACCACTGGTATAGACTGGAAGTTGACAGATGTTGCCGGAACAACCAGAAGTGTTTTGCGCGGAGACATTACGTACACGGCTGATGCTAATACTCAAGCAAAGCGTCAAATGGCTGCTGGTACGGCGCTTAGTGTTGCTGGAAGTAAAGGATCTGCGGCGGTTGGAATCGCGTCTGTTTGGGTTCGATTGAAGTTTGTAGCAAAAGACAATGGCGCTATCTAATGGCTAAAATCAAAATGGGTCGGGTGGGGGATAGAACGCCCCCTCCTGGCTTTCTTTCTGATTTAAAAGCATTCGACCCGGATCTTCGGATACGGTGGAGTGTGCCTGACCAGTGCTGGGTAGTGTATCAGCAAGTTAAAAGAAAAGAGCTTGTTGGTGAGTACCAAGGTGCTATGCTAAGTCAAGTTAAGATGGTGGACGAGCCTGTCTTGTGGGTTTCTGACTTCACAGGAGAGCCCGACCGCCGTATTCTTGAACAGCTGTTTAAGAAACGAGCTCTTGATCGTAAAGAAAGATTAGCTCGAGCAAAACGTCGTGCTTTGGAAAAGAAGAAAGCAAAGCAAGATGAGACAGCTAAAAAGATTGATACCGTTGCTCCTAATATTGAGCGTGGGTTTCATGAGATACGGAAAACTGTAAGCCCGACAGTCTACCATTCATAGACAGAAGTCGGCGGGAGTGAGAGATGCCGACCACTGTTACCACCTTAATGGCTCGAATACGCAGGAAACTAGAGGATGTCCAGGGCATTCACTGGTCTGATGCTGAAGTTATTGCAGCCATTAACGAATCAAAAAACGACTTATACGACCTTATTAGCTTAAGAAATCGAGACGTATTGCCTACTGTTACACGGCAGTATTCTTGGTCTTCTAATAAGATTTGTGAAGACATGTCGGTTATTTTTAATGACTATGATGTTGGAACATATGACATTCTTCTTGTAAGTTTGTTGCCGGATAGTGGCTCATCATCAACATCTGATTCTGTGTACAGGGATGTGGCAACAACATCGTCAACGTCTTACATACCTCCTGTTCCCATCTTCAAGAAAAACTTTGAAGAGCTGTATCGAAAGGGAACGGGTTATTCACGTTTTTACGGAGACTTTGTAGACGAAGCTGGCAACCCGGAAACGTGGTCTGGCGGGTCTACAACCAGATTTACAAATCTTTTTTATGCAATTCAGGGGTCAAAGTTGTTTTTAGACCCAATACCAAACAGTCAGGTTACGTTGCAGTTTGAGGTAGTAAGAAGATTTTTTGAGTTTGATGAAGCCGGAAATAACAATGAATTTCTTGTTTTTCCAAATGACGAGAAAGCATTCCAAAGATACACTAGAATTATCGAATATATGTCTGTATTAATTTTGAAAGGCAGAAGTGACGAGGCTACGGACCCTGTATTGCTTCAGTTAAATCAAAAAATGACCCTGCTTAATTCGTGGTTAGACCAACAAAGCGCGGCAGGAACGTCTAGGGTGGTGGTTGATGGCTATTAATCCAAGCCTTATAAGCGCGTCTGGATTTAATGGATCTTCATGCCAGACAAACGCATCGGTAAGCAAAGCGTCTTTATCTTACAATGTAGACACCTCAAAAGGCACGATACGTCCTAGGGATGGTTTTGTGACAATAAGAAGGTTTTACCCGGTTGTAGAAAGCGGAAGCCCAACAAAAGACATTGCTGTAAGAGTGCTAGGAATTGAAAGTTTTATTACAAATGACGGTGTCGCTTTAATTCTGTCTATTTTATGGGACGAAAACACTAACTCGTTGTTGATGGCGGTAATTGACCAAAGAGGTAATTTAATTGACAGCTCAATGCCAATTAATATCTCTCAATTTCCTTTTTCTGTTAAACCTGGGCCATACATGTTTCCTGTTTTTCAGAAACTTGGAAACAGGATTTATATGTCGTTCCCGTCAGGACAGATTTTTTATTATTGTTATGACGAAGACCCTTTGAAGATTTTTACTCCTAATGTCGATACGGTTGGGCTTAGAAGTTCTACATTGTCTTACGTAGATGAAATACCTACTGCCTCTTTAATAACGTTATTTCAAGGATCTATGGTTTACGCAGGATTGCCAGGAGACGATCCGACATCTTTTTCTTTTGCCATTCCAGAAATACAAGAAGATATCCCAGAAGACCAAGTTAACTTTTCTAGAGGAAGCGCAAGTTTACCAAGAGGTGCCATACTTTTTTCAGACCCACACATGCCAGAGGCGATAAAAGGAGGGTCTTTATCGCTGACAGGCCTTGGCGATAAGATAACGGCAATACATGGTCTAGGGAGCATTTTGTATGCCTTTACAGACAACAAGGTTCTTGCGGGTGGATTTGATAATAGCTTAGGGTATGTCCCTCATTTTAATCAAATAGCTGGTGGTGTTGGTTGTGTCAGCCAAAGAACTATTGTTGAAGGTAATGGGATAACTACATTTTTGTCTCATGGCGGCGTGTATGCAATTAATGGGCAAAGCATAGTCAAAATAAGTTCAGATATCGACGATATGTTTTCTGAAGAAGGCTGGGATGTTGCTCCAATATACAATATGGCGCAAACAAGAATGAGCAATTTGGGTCCAGGGAGCGATCAAAGCATCAAATATCCATTTAAAATACTTAACTCTCAGCTAAAGTTTGCCTGTGGCGGGTATGATGAAGTTAGGAATTTAATGTGGTGGTCTGTGCCTGTTGCGGGAACTCATGATGATAGTGAGTACACTAATCAATATCAAGATGGTTCTCTTGATGAAATGATTGCTAGAGTTTGCATTGTTTATGACCCAGAGCGTCAAGCGTGGAACATATGGGGTCCTTCGCACGACTCATCATTTATACCTACATGCTTTGCCAATACTCTTGACAATGGTCGTCCACGGTTTCTTTTTGGCGATGAGTTTTCTGGAGTTAACGCATATGGAGAAGACACAGTAGATAAAAAATCAACAACGCCTGGAACTCACATTGATTTGTTAGTAAAATACAATGTTTCTTTTGCTTGGTTTTGGCAATCGCAACCAATGGAGGTTGGCCCTGCTACTGTCGCATCAGCTCGTTCGATAAGAATTAAACAGCAAGCTAGGGGTGGGAATATTTCAACAAGCCCTGAAATAAATCTCACAAGTTGGTTTTTAGAGTCAGAGTTTAGTTTCGATGAGCCAAACGGTGAATTGAGTTTTACCAATACAATTTCTCCGAATCCAAGCGAACTGTATCCAAAGCAAAAAACCCCTGATCACATTTGGGGTACGGCGCCAACAACTAATCCTGATGGCACTACTACGACTGGAAGCACATGGGGCGCTGTTCGTTGGCACAGGCCGTCTACTTGGAAAGCAAAATATTCAGTAAATAACAACATTGTTGGCCGATCTTTTAAAGTTGGTTTTGCTGGGTTTTCTTATGCGGATAGAGACTTAAAAGAAGTGATTTATGACTTTGATTTAGAATTGCAACCCAAAAGAGATGTGACCTGATGCAAAGAAGAAGTCAAAGAAATAGCCCAGGGCTAGATAGAAGGCTTGAGTTTTCTATGCAAGTACGAGGAAATGAAAATCCTTTTGATGCTATTTCTAAGGTTGAGACTGAAGGAACTGTTTTTCTTGGGCCAGATGAATGGAATTTTAAAACAAAAACAACCATTGATAAAACCGTTGGTGTTTTGTCGCATGCGGGTAAAATGATCGTAAGCGCCGACTTTACAGCTGATAATGATGATGGTTTTATAAATATTATTGCGGATAATGTTGTTTTAAATGGAATAAGAATTTCAGGCAAGGGCTCTGTGGGTCGGGGAATTTACATAAAAGCCAATAATGTAAAAATATTGAATTGTGTAATTGAAGGATTTTTCGCTGGAATTCAAGTAGAGCAAAGTAGTTTTGTAAAGATTGAAGGGAATACATTTGTAAATAATGGAACGTTGGGAATTCAAGTTACCAGATCAAGCGCATGCCAGGTAGTAAATAATATTATTGTTGGAACTCCAACAAACAAAGGCATTTTTATGGATTCGAGCACAACAAATTCTTTAATTTTGGGAAATGTTTTGCCATCAGCAGATTTGTCATACACCCACACGGGAAAAGCAAATCAGCCAAACAATGCGACAAATGCAGCATTCACTAATGTCGCTAACTCGATAACGGTGAGTTAAATGGGAAAACCAACAATATCAAAATTTGGAGTTACGGCTTATGTAGATGGCTCTGATTTAATTATAAATGATGCTAATATTCTTTCAGAAATTGGTGGAAATTTAGAAAGCCGCGCAAATATTGCTAATTTTAACAATTATTTTACAGCCACTTATTCGTGGAAGAAAAACAATCTTTTGTCTTACACGTTTGGACAATATTCTTTTATGGGTGTTTTGAATTTACCCAAAAAATTTACTGTCTTCAAGGCAGAATTTATTGGGTATGCAGATCAAGATGCTGCTAATAGAAATTTTGCTGACAGCCCGACAAACGCAAATGCATCTAACAAAGTGCAATGTAGGATAAGGCATTTAGATTCATTGACGGGTAACGCTATTCCATTTCAGGTTGCGTCTTCTACGCTTCCAGAGCACACTGTTGAGTTGACAGAAGGTGGGGTGCCAAAATCTATTGGTAACGTTGCAAGCTCTTCGCCTATAAATTTGCTTGTAAGTCCAAATCAAGTTTTCGAAATATCGTTAAAAATAGATGCGTCGGCAAATGCTAATTTTGACCCAAGCGTTCAAGTTACGCTGTTTTGCGGAATGGAGCATGGAAAATGAGCACAGCAACAATTGCAGATCCATCGGGAACAAACCCAAATCAAGCATACAGCAATGACTTGAATATAACTCAAGACATGCTTATGGATTTGGAGAACTCCAACATAACGAAAAGCAAAGGTATTTTTAAAGTTTCTTACAAATTAAATACTACTTTTCAGCCAGAAAAATCAACTACTCAAACTTTATCCGGCGGTGGAACAGACACGACGTCTAATTATAAAAATTTATTGAGATTTCAGTTGCCATTTGCGGCTGAATATATTGGTTTGTTTATTGCTGTTTCAAAGTGGTCAAACATAGACTCTTCAAATTTTTTTACAGTTCAAGGCCAAAAAAGCACGTACATTACTGACCCAACGATACCAGAGTCAGAGTGGTCTAATTCTGGCACAGCGTTGACTGTAAACTCAACCACTGGCACAAATACGTTTCAATCCACAAATTTTGCTGGGCAATCTTTTGCAGCTCCTGTTTGGAATGGAGGGTCCTCAAGCTTAAGTTCTGCTAATTTTTTTAGAGTAAATTTGACGCAAAATAATAGCCCTTCAGGAGTTATACAGATAACTGCTATTTTTCAATCGGAGCACATATAATGTCTATTGGTCTATATCAGTTTGGCGTAGGAACGACAACAAGCGCAACTCAGGTTGCTGGAGTGTCAGGCAGCCCAGGCAACGATCAAAAGTTAAAAAACATGCTTGCCGCTGTGAAGCTTAGAAACAGAGCGCAGCCAATGTCTTTAAACACTCAGACGTCTAATGTTCTGGCTTTAAATTCAAATTCTGGAGGAACAGATGTAAATACTCAATATGTTGTCTACAAGCTTCACAAAGATTCTTTTGTAAAAAGCGTTGATATTCAAATTCATGAAGCTCATGCAACATCAGGTTTTCCAGAAATTCAAGCAGATGCTTACTTAACAACAACTTTTAA
>CERH01037182.1_pt1 | contig 12796 bp, 16 predicted proteins | sample 530991 | NCBI WGS metagenome assembly CERH01 (sample SAMEA2621191, study PRJEB7988) | marine metagenome | biome: marine biome (ENVO:00000447); feature: mesopelagic zone (ENVO:00000213); material: "saline water (ENVO:00002010), including plankton (ENVO:xxxxxxxx)" | depth 800 m | reverse complement strand
GCCGCCGCATTAGAGGAGTTCGTGGAATTAGAAAGGCTCGATCCGAACCCAGTTGGCTTCACCATCAGCGATGTGTTTCGCAATGTTTTCTTGCCACTTCTTTCGTGCGCCTTCGTGGACGAAGGTATAAAGCTTGCCGTCAACCATTTGCGTAACGTTGGGGTCGCCCGGACGCTTGTAGCCCTGCGATGCAGCCCACGCGCAATAGGCATCGAACTGCGGAGCATAGGCCGCCGGATCTGCCTTGAAGGTATCACGGTTCTCTTCTGAGCTGAAAACCCAGAGCGCTCCCTCCCAATGATGGAAAAACTCTGCTTTGCCTTGTGTTGGCGTTCCCTGAGAATACGTCACAGGATCATAACCGGCGAAGGCAGTCCCGAGGGTGTTGGCAGCACTTGCAGGCAAGACCATTGCTGTGGTGGCCGCCATAGCGATCGCGGCGAAGAGTTTTTTGGCCATACTGAGATCTCCATTCATGTCGATATATGCCAGACCTATTCCTGACATGCGGCCGACCATGTCAGAGCCTCAGAAACCAGCAAAGTAACGCTTAATCACATCAAGTTCAGCTAAGTTGCCCGCATCTTGGGGCGACCACCAGTCTCCCTAACCGTGAATACACTGGGCTCCGAGCACCCCGAGCCATCCTTTCAATTCCGGAAATCTACTATGCATGCAAATTGCGGCATTCAACCAAATGGGTTTGATCCATCCATTCTCTGCGCTGCACAAACTGCAGCCTTTTCAGACAGGCATTCTGGATTAGCGATGCGATGGGCATCCTCTACGTCGTGTCCAAGGAGCGCAGCATGAAGACCCTCGCCGCCGCCCGGGCGCGCAAGGGCCTCAAGCCCGCCGGGACCGGCTACGGCGGGCATTTCCGCGCCGTGCAGGGGTTTCGGTATGTGGAGTGAAAGGGGTGTTGAAGGGATGTTGAAAATGCCCGTCAAGTTCCTGCTCAATGACCGAAGTCAGCCTGAAGCAGACCGATATCAAGCTCCCAGCAAGCCGACTCAGGTAGGACGGATTCCGGAAGTTCGCCGCAGGCGTGAACGCAGCCAGGGCCCAATACAGAAGCTGGCATTCAGTCTACCTAACGCAGCCGAACCGTGATTATCGACATAGAGGGCATAAAGCGACTGTAACTCTAACCTGCCAATGCCTTAACAGGAACAAGAGCAGATGACAGATTAAGGCGAATCCAGGTGTTCAAGCTTCTCGGCCTTCCGCAACCAAACTCAACATGCCCAGACGCCCGAAAACTGATGCCAGTATAGCAATTCGACGCGGCGCAATTGGAAAACGTGCCATTTTGTGCGGTGATAATTCTACCGTCCTTCTCTATCCTTATGCTCACGCCTTTGTGTACAAAACTTAATCGCTCCATTTTGACAGTCTCGGGGGGCAAAAAGCGCAGAATCAAAGAATAATTTCGAGAACGCGAACGTATGACAATGCCATTGCCGCTTGTATTGACGTCCCATAGCTCATCACCAATTATCCACTCATTTTCTCGAATTTCGAGAATTACTTTCCCGCTCTCATCTCTAATCCTCGCATTGAGGTAAAATCCCTCATCAGCCTGCCGGGGCTTGGTGAACCAAATTACCTTTTCCCCCGCGACTTCTAATATTATTTTGCACTGGCGGAACTCTGAGTTGCCGAGGAGAACAATCGGTTGATCGCCGGTCAATCGAAATGCTCCAAATGCACTCCCATTACGCCTGCAATAAGGATCTGCATCCATTATTGCGACCTGCGCATTTGTCAGCAAGCCATGCTTTTTTTCGTCATGGCAAGATCCACACAATAAGGTAATGCCTTTGGGGTTGTGCTCCATTGCGTCAGCGTATTCTGGATCGAAATGGTCATACTGTATAATTCCACGTCCACAGGACACACAGCCGAAGCCACATCTCTGGCGAACCTCCAACTTAACTGCATCAGGTATATGTCTTGAAAGCCCGTACTTGTTCAGTTTGTTCTTCATAGCGCTCTTAATGTGAGAAACGTTGGATCCTGAGTTTTAGTAGATCGTACCGGAGCCGCCTCAAACGGCAACCATATTTTGCGACCTTGGAAATTCCTCCCCGTTTCGCCCTGCCACCAAACAAACCAGTCCACCTGGCAGGCCCCGCGAACGATGGGATGGTCCGCACTTTGGAGCTCGGGCTGGAAGATGCCGCTGCACGTTGCCTTCAAGGTTAGGTTCAGGGAAGCCGCAACGCAGCGAAGACCATCCTGGCAATTTTCCGGAGAGACCGGCTATGAAAGTCGCCGTTTCCAAAAAATCCCGTTGCTGTAAACTACACTGTAATTCACTGCAAACTTCGCTGTCACGCTACAAACGCTGTAGGGTTACACTCTAGTTTACAGTGATGCCGGATGACTCAGGATGAGGCCGGAAGAAGGCGGATTACCCAATGAAATAAAGGTTTCGAGCGCTAAGGGGACCGCCAGGACGCGCGAGTACAAAGTTTGCAGTAAATCGGCAAAACAGCGCCAACAGGGCGAAACTTAGCGCGTTGACCGGGCATGGGCGCAGACGTGGCGAACCGTACCAAACCCCATTAAAACAGGGTTTAAGCGTCTCTTGGATGGGCATTAAACAAGCCATTGAAAGGTCTTTTCCGCATCCGGAACTGGGACCCAGACCACCCAGTTCTACTTTGTCTTCCCAGATCCCGGCTGCTGCCTTTGAAATCAAAGGCTTGGCAATTGCAGGCGGAATGGTGTCAAAAAAGAAGTGGGACCCTTGTCGAGATCGAAACACAGCTGTCGCTGCTGGTGCAAAACGTGTCTGACCAGCCTTCGAATGACTCGATCGAGCCCGTTCCTACGGAGCATGCATCAATGCAGAGAACAACCGATCTGCGAACCTCAGAGCAATCGCGCTCCTGTTCCTTCTTTTGCCAGATGGTCATCTTCGTTGACCAACGGGCAACGATTTACGCTCAGACAACCACAGCCGATGCACATCGCCATCTTGTCGCGAAGGGCCGTCAACGCTTCGATCCGACGTGTAAGATCGTCGTGCCACACTTCAGAGATCCGCGCCCAATCTTTTGTGTCCGGAACAGAGTATGTGGGCAGGCTTGAGAGGGCTTCCGCGATTTCGGAAAGTGGCACTCCGGCACTTTGAGCGACCTTGATCACCGTTACCCGTCGTAGGACCTCACGGCGATAGACACGATGATTTGCGCTGTTCCGTGTAGAGGCTATCAGCCCCTGACGCTCGTAGAAATGCAGCGTCGATATCGGCAAGCCGCTTCGTTTCGCGACCTGACCGACAGATAAATAGCTTTCCGCCATGAGAAACTCCTTGACCTAAACCATTGTTGAGGTTCCAGACATACGGCTGTCAAGGAGATCAAGATGGCTGATACGAAACAAAACCCGACTTTCAAGGGAGACGCATTCGTCTCATGGCGTGAGTTTTTGAGCAGCGCCTACACTCCGGCTCTGGCCCTGGTTTGCCTATCTGTCTGGCTGCACGCGGCGGATTCGCTGATCGTGGCAACGATGCTGCCTTCCGTTGTGGCTGAGATCGGCGGGGCCGGGTTGGTCGGCTGGTCGGTCTCGCTTTACGAAATTGCATCTGTCGTTGCCGGAGCGGCAAGTGCCCTTCTGACGATACGCTACGGGCTTCGCATGCCCATGTGCCTAGCGGCCCTTGTCTTCGGCTTCGGGTGCTTTCTGAGTGTGGTTGCACCTTCCATGCCCCTCCTTCTGGCCGGCAGGGTCTTTCAGGGCTTGGGTGGCGGCGGTCTGGTAGCCATGGGTTTTGTGGCGGTAGGAGTCATCTTTCCCCGACGCTACACCGCGCGGGCTATGGCCGCTGTCTCGACTTTTTGGGGCGTATCGGCGTTCCTCGGGCCGTTGATCGGCGGATTTTTTGTAGAGTTTGCAACCTGGCGGTGGGGCTTTGCATTCTTCGGCGGGCAGGCCATCGCCCTCGCCCTCTGGATTGCGCTGCGCCCGGATCACGCACCATCTGATGCCAGAGTCAGAACTGTCTTCCCATGGAGGCGTCTGGCATTGCTCTGTCTGTCTGTGCTTCTGGTCTCCTATGGGGGTGTGGAGATCAAACCGATGCAGACCACCCTGTGCGTTCTTTCCGGGGGCTCCTGCCTGATCTTGTTCCTTCGGCTGGACCATCGCGCTCAGGACGACCGTCTCCTTCCGTTACGACCGTTTGACTTAACGAAGCCGACCGGATCGGCCCTGCTGATGATCCTGTCGCTCTCGCTTGCCACGATTGCCATCACCGCCTTTGGCCCTCTTCTTGTCGTCGTAATTCACAATACATCAGCTTTGACCGCAGGTTACATTGTCGCGTGTTCCTCGATTGGGTGGACTGTGACGGCGGTGCTCTTCAGTGGATCGCCTGAAAGACTGGACCGTCTGATGATCGCAATCGGGATGGCGCTCGTGGCCGCGAGCATCGTCGGGTTTCTCTACGCCGTTCCTAACGGGCCGGTCTGGCTCATCTCCGTGTTCTCAGCGCTGGAAGGTGCGGGATTCGGGATGGCGTGGACATTCATCCTCAGACGAACCACCGCCCTTGCTGATCCGGAAGAAGTGCAGCGGATCTCCGGGGCGATCCCTACCATTCAGCGCCTCGGCTATGCCCTGGGCGCTGCCTACATTGGGATTGTCGCGAATGCGGCTGGTTTCGCAACGATGGATACGGCGGCACAGGCGGTGAAAACTGCCGGATGGATATTTGCTGCCTGTCTCCCATTTGCACTCCTCGGTCTTTTATCCATGGTGATGCTCGTTCGGACGGATTTGCGTGGCGTCAGTGGAGCCTTACATGGCTAAAGCAAACCTTGGCGCAGACGCAGCTAAAGCCGTCTTCCTCCGCTCACCGCCGGTCGGGCGTTCGGTCCAAGTGTCTCATAATGGATCATATGTTAAGGAAAAACTGTTTTCTGTAGTGAAACATGGGACCGCTTGCCGCTTTGCTGTTAGGAGAGGTGCCCAGCCCAGAATGGGAAATTAACTATGAGACTATCTGCTCTGAGATACTCTCAAGAATTTCGCTTATTTCCTGCTCAAACTCCCTCAACGAACGCCCATCGACGATCCGAACATTCCCCCAGTCATGCTCATTGACGTAAGTTCTGAGCTCTTCCTCGAAGGCATCGCGTAGGAAATAAAATCTCTCCTTGATCCGTTTGCGACTGGATATTGTCCCCACTGGCGAATGCTCTTCAAGCTCAATTATCTTCTTGAGATTTGTGAGGGTCGTCGGCATGTCGATGAATATTGGAATGGGAGATTTGTCACTCTTCTGAATAGTGAAGACATTTCGCCCAAAATCACTATCCGTCGTTTCTTGCACAAACGTGAAGCCATGCTTCTCGGCGAAGGACTGGAAACTCTTCCAGTAGATCGACTTGTTCTCGACCAGAGCAAAACCCGGCAGAATGATAATGACACTGTTTTCTGTACTGCCTACTTGAGAATATACCTTTTGAATCACGCCATGCAGAAAGTTTTCATAATATCCTGCCACAAGAATCTGGATGGAGATTCGCCGGATAGAAGGTATTTTATAGATGTATATTAATGACATGGTTATTGCGGCAGATGTTAATCCAAAAAGAACACTAGACACGACGCCATTGCTAACCAGACTGCCAATTTCTTTAAAAAGCCATGACAACCCTAAATGATCGACAATAGACCGTAACTGCTCGGCCATTGAGGATGCGTTCGCCTGATCAAAGATAATTCCTGACACGGCCATCAATATTAGCGAGGTAACGCTCGACGCCAGCACTGCCCACCAAAAAACGGTGTAGAGCCGTATATCCCGACTTCGGCCACGATTTTTCCTCGCATTTGTTTCGGTCATGCAATCAATACCTCAGTTTGAAATTGCCCCTCTTTGGGTTGAAGAATTACATTCTCAAGCGTCAACCCAGCCTGTGCTAAGTAGTCGTTTGCAATAGCTACGATCTGATCGTGACGTTTGACAAGTTCGGCATAATCGCCTTCATTTTTGTACGAAGGGTAGATGTTCCTGAAGATAATTTTCATTCTAGGCGTTGGGAGATTGAACCGATCTTTTATTACGTGCAGCGCCATCAACGCACGGGCATTGTCATTCGTGCCTAGAATAAAGTCTGAGAATATTAATGATGTCCTGGCCGCCTTTGGCATCAACAACCTTATAAAAAAACGTTTGGAGGCATCCGATGTGACCTGAAAGGACCATTCATCTTCTCGGGTGTTAAGATCGTTCACTTTAGAAACGCCCCTGTTAGAGGATAGTCGGCCGATAAAATTCAGCGTCCCAGGCAAAAACTATCACTTCTTTCAATGAAGGGCTTTCCACCATGAAGGTCCAGTGATCGCGCGCCACTCGCGGCACCTCTAGTGAGTCGTCGCAGATCTTGATCTCAAACATGCATAGCCGTCTATGAATTCATACAGGCTTGTTCTGATGTGAGTCTAGGTAAAATGTTGCTCGGAAGTTCTTCACTCAATTATGCGGTTCATTTCGTCAAACAAGTAAGGCGCGATAGATACGGTCCTTTGCTTTTTGGCTGCGGCTTTGAAGTGATCAATGTCAGAGCACATTTCCATCAGTCCCTGAACCCGCCCTAGTTGATGGATAAGCATATTGCGCCCTTCCTCATTGAGCCATTGGTGAAAGCGTGCGCGGCGTTTTCCTTCGTCAGTGATGTTCAGCTTGTCCAATTCTTTCTTAACGTAACCATTTTCTAATGGTTCATAGACATACTTGTTGATGAACTTGCCGTAGTATTGCGGGCGCTTTCCGTGGCTCGTGTCTGTGTCATAGAGACGATCCAATTCCGCAAAGAAAGCGTCGGGAAATGTCTTAAGCCATTTTTGCAAACCTTCTGCAATGTATTTGGAAAGCAAAAGCCGCAATGCGTCGTGCGATCTATCAAGCTGATAGCCAGTAGCCTCATCAACTAGAGCAACAATGCCGACCTTGGCGAAGGCCTCCATAAGTATTTCAGCTTGTATCGCTAGATGCTCTTGAGATTGGTGAAGTTCACCTTTGCGCCGTGCAGAGAGAAAAACGCCGCAAATTTCCGGCAGCAATTCCGCGCGAATACCGTTTGCAGGGGTGGCGCCTTGATTAATACGGTAAACAACGGGGCTTTTCAGCGCCATCTCTAAATCTTTAGAAATAAAGGGCTTATAGTTCTTTGCGGAAAGAAAAGAGGGTAAGTTGGCGCCACCCTCCTTTTCCCTCATGCGCTTCCAGTGAGAGCCACCCCTTTTGCTTCCAAATGCTCTATGAACGGCTCTTTCAGACAGAACGCGCACCCCACCGTCTAAGACCGCGCAATCTAGTTCAATGTCCCCGATTGGAAGTTTGCCGGAGTAGATCGCATCTAAGACAGCGCTATCGCTTTTGGCGCCAATCATCTTGCTGGCGACCTGATCAAATGTCGCGTCTATAGGTTCAATTACATCGTCTTTCTTTTCAGCCATTGATCAGCCCTTTGTATGTCAGACGCTTTGCGTCCATTCGCTCGATTGCCAGTCCGATGAAGTCCGTTGTGCCAAAATGGGAAGTGTTGTGACGGAATGAAAACCCTTTCACGTAGCGGTGCAGGCGCTTGGCGCTCATGTAGTGATAGATGCAGATGTAGCCGCGCTTAAGCAGTGACCAGAAGCTTTCAATGCCGTTGGTGTGCGCCATGTAGCGGACGTATTCGCCAGCACAGTGGTTGATGGTGATGTGGTTGTAGCCACGGGCATTCAGATTGATGTATCCGCCGTGGGTATCGGTCACGATGGTTGCGCCCACTTTGCAGTATTCACGGACGAATTTCTCAAGGGTTGCGGCCCTGGTGTTCTCGAGCACAACGGCGCGGATTTCCCCATGCTCATCACGAACGCCAACAACGGCATTCTTGCCAACCGTGCCGCGACCAGCGCGTATCTTGTCCTTAGCGTGTTTGTTCTTTTCAACACGATCAACATAGGTTTCATCAACGTGCATTTGCCCGTCCATGTGGTCGTCACGGTTCTTGAGCCAAGTTTCGCGGATGCGCTGCGCAAGGAATCTCGCGGTTTTCTGGGTGACTCCAAGTTCCAGCGCCATCTGGGTGCTAGGAATACCCTCACGGGTACTGGTGAGTATGTAGATCGCCAAAAGCCACTTTTGCAGGGGAAGGCGGCTTTCGGCCAGAACTGTGCCTGTGCGGACGCTGAAATGCTTGCGGCAGTCTTTGCAACGGTAAGGCATAGGCTTGTGGTCTTTGCACTCTGCCACATCAACCGAACCGCAGTGACCACAAACCGGCTCATTGCTCCACCGCTCGACTTCAAAGAACTTGCGCGCCGCATCTTCATCCGGGAACTTACGGAAGAACTCAAAGGTGGAGAGGGTTTCAGGCTTGGGGTTCGACATGACACAGGCTCCTCCTGCATCATTCATAACCTAACTAGCCACGCGACGCAAGTTACTTTTGGCTAGTTAAGTATAAAACCCCCTAATTTCAGCCTAAACCGGCCCAAGGAATGGGAGTAGCTCAGTCACTCGGGCCGACCGCAGCGATCGGCAGAATCGAGGCAATGGCAGCCTTTTTGTCTTACCCCTGTTGTAACACCGAAGTTTCCCAGCCATTACTATTTCAACAGTATTGCTGCATTGGTTGAAGAAAGGCTGTGCCTATGCCTCTGATCGACATTGTCGGGAAACTTCTTTCGCAACCCCACCATACCCTGGAAAAATACGTGAGGGACCATATCCTGCTCTCTCCAAAATTTTCAATACATCCGTTGCGTGCGTTGACGGGAGCCTGAATTTCATGAAAGCGCTACGATGAAAATTCCACGAGTTATTACTTGTGTGCGTTTTGATGAGCGTATCCAATGATCTCCGTTCAACAAATGGACTATTTCCATCAAGCACTAGTGGATTACGAACTACGACCGACCAACTGGTGAAAATACCCGATTGCGCTGCAAGATTTGGATTTCCATGGTATGGCGGCGTCACGATGTTTAGCGGCGAACGATGAACAGTTTCGTTCATGTAGATCATTGCGTCAGCATCAAGTGCCCAAACCGAGAGATATTTGTCCGGTTTAGCGGATGCAGCCGCAAAATAAGCTGCAATCAGAGGATCATAACTCCAATCCAAAAGTCTAGTTGGTAAACCATAATGTTGAGCCAAGCCGGCAAGTTCGAGCAGATCATTTGGCAACCATTTTTCTGGATGGAGTCTCACATTGTTAAACATGTCGAAAGTGCTTGCCAATCGCGCTCGAACCCGGTCAGATTTCGGCACATAAAGCCCTCTCCGATCTGCAATTTTATAGAATTCTCGTAATAGATTGTATTCAGCTCTTGATTGCCATAACTCCCACTCTGACTGATCCTCAATTGGCTTACCGAGCCCGCAAATGCGCCATAGCTTATCTTTTTCCGCGCGGCGAATAGATGATGGGACGAGTTCGTACGTATCGTCTGAGTGACCGCGAAAAATGTAACCTTCGAAGTCATGCGACGACGTCAAAGGTGAAAGCGCTGCCAAGAATTCGGAAGCGGAGCCAAAAGTGCACTCGTTGAGAAAATTTGTCAATTTTTCCACCTAACTTATCAAAAAAAAGAAATGCTCACTGGCTGGATCGCGCAGTCGAACTCCGGCTAGCAGTTATCTAAGCGTTTGCTCAAGCTATGCTTTCTTTGGTTACAGGGCAACAACAGCGATCAAGGTTTAGGTATCCAAGCGAACGTCACCTTCGTCAGCATAGCGGTTGTAAATGCGAACTGCGGCGAATGTCGATTTCCGCCCTTGTTACCATCGAGCCGAAGCTAAGACTTGCTGTCGCCGGCCCTCACCACGCATGCGATGACCACACGATCTCACCTAGAATACGAATGCGGTTCATATCTGGACCTCGGCGCGTTTCGGTGGGGTAATCCGGGTTGTCAGAGCTGAGAATGATCATCTCATTATCAACCAGTTCGACACGCTTCACCCTCGAGGAACCGTCGATGTCGACCAACGCATAGACGTGGCGATTACGGATCGTGGTTTTGCGTTGGTCGATCATGACCACGTCGTCGTCACGAAGCATTGGGCACATGCTGTCGCCAGAGACGCGCATCAGACAGGCTTGGGACGGCGAAATATTATGCTCATTCAACCACTTGCGGCAGAAAGCAAGTGCGCCCTCATAGGAGACCTCGCCATTCTCCACCCCTGCCCCGGCAGCAAGGCGGGCATCCAGGCGTAGGATCACGTCGAAATCATCGTGGCCGACTTGGGGTGTGTAGACTGGGGCAGCCTCACGCGGTGGTCCAATATAAAAGTCTAAGCCTAGCGCCTCACTCAGGGCCTTTAGGCTTGAATATGGAGCGTCACGGCCAGCTTGCACGCTTCGCAAGACGCCAACTGGCACGCCTAATTCACGAGCGTAGGGACGCAACCCTTTCTCTTCAATTCCAGCCCTAATCATTGAGAAAAGGGGCTGTTCTTCAATATGCGCTCCGAATCGTGTCATGTGTGACACATAGCACGTAACTTTGCTTGACGCACTGTGTTTGTTGTGACACTAATATACGTGTTATGATGAACACACCCGACACAATATGCACCCTAATTGAGGTGCTGGCAGCTCACACAAATCGAGCATTCTCGACTGTGTCCCGCCTTAGCACCGGAAGCGGAGACACTTACCGGAGGCTCAAGTTGCGTGAGGCAAACGGGTCGCGTCGGCATCGTATATCCACCGACAGAGTTGAAGCTTCCGTCGCGTGGTTCGACCGCAACTGGCCCAAAGACCTTGAGTGGCCCAACCACATTTCGCGCCCCTCTTCCAAGCGGGGCCATGCAGCATGAACCCACGCACCGAGCCAGAACGCAACCTTCCTCCCGGAAGCGGTTTTGCCATAGCCTTCCTTTTAGCCCTCGTTTTTTGGGCCGTGGTCGCCACAGGTCTTTCCGTCGCAGTGCTGCGACAAGGTGCCGCCCCTGAAACACCCCCTTCAACACAGGATTTAATGTGATGCGGCTTTCCGATCTGATCCCCAATGCGGGCCGGTTGCAGGCTGAGATCGCGGCCATCCCGCAGGCGCAACGCGTTGCGTTGGCCCTGCAATTGGTCCGCGACATCGACGAGCCGTGTTGCGCGCTGCCGCTGATGCGCCTGAGCCGTTTGGCCGAGGACCATCATCTGTCAATCCGCAAGGAAGCGTTCGTTCGGGAGCGTGCCCGATGATCCGCCGATTTGCCCATGAGTTTCGTCTCCGCGCGCGTGCTGGCCTGTGCGCTGCGCGGTCCTTGCGCCCCGGCTGTGCCCAGTCTGCTTGCTCCGGTCGGGGCGTCTTTTCTGTCATCGGGGATGTGGTGGGGGCTTTGGCGTTGTTCGCCATGCTCTTCGTTCTCGCAAGTTTTTGCGCATGAGGCCCCGGAATGATTGAGCATCTTTCGACCGTCACCGAACTTCCTGTCGATGCGATCATCATCGAGGACCGGCTGCGCGACGTGAACACCGCCACGCTAGACGGGCTCAAGCAGTCAATCGAGCAGAGCGGCCTGTTGCAGAACATAACCGTGCGGCGCAAGCGCGACGGCGACTACCTCCTCGACGGAATGCACCGCCTGACCGCGCTGCGAGAGATTGGTCGAAAGTCCATCCCAGTGCGGCTCGTCCGCTGCAACGACGCCGAGGCTCGGCTGATCGAGATCGACGCCAATCTTGCAGGTGCACCGCTGATCCCGGTTGATCTGGCAATGTTTCTGGCAGAGCGCAAGCGCGCCTACGAAACGCTGCACCCGGAAGCCAAGGCGGCGACCGGCGCGGACCTCGTGTCAAAGCGGTGGGATACGGCGGACATGATGTCCGTCGTATCATTTGTGGCCAGCGTTCAAGAGCATCTGAATATGTCGGAGCGGCATATCCGACGCTTTGTAAATGCCGGGATGGTTTTAAAACGGTCCGAAGTAGAGGCACTACGCCAAGCTCCACGTCAAGTTGGAGTGGTAGACCTCATGGAAATCGGAAAGCTTGGCGAGGTCGAAGAACGCGAATTCGTGGTCAAAGCGCTCGCATCCGGTGAGGCAAAGAAAGTGTCCGCCGCCCGCAAAGCCTACCGCGCCGCGCGCGGCGAGGCCCCTGCCCCGATCAGCGATAGAGACCAGAAACTGTCGCGCCTCTTGGACGCTTGGGACCGCGCGGGAAAGCGCGAACGCCGGGCATTCCTTGAAGAGCGCGGCGCAGAGGTTGCGGCGCTCCTTGGCGCGCTTGACCAAGGGGATGCGGAATGACTGGCCCAGCCCCCGCGCAGGAATGGTGGAGTGCTGCCGATCTGGCGGAGGCCGGATTGCCCGACCTGCCCGGCACCAAGCGCAAGATCAACCAGTTGGCACAGCGCGAGGGCTGGGTGCGGCACGCGGGCAAGGTGCGGCGGCGCAAAGGGGCCGGTGGCGGCCTTGAATATCACTGGAGCCTCCTGCCCATCCGCGCCCGCATGCATTTGAGCGCGGATTTGGTCAACGCCCCTTCGGCCCGGCCCGGCAAGGATGAGGCTTGGGAGCGCTTTGCAGCGGCGGGCGACAAGGCCCGCACTGAGGCTGAGGCGCGGCTGGAGGCCATTGGTGAGATCGAGTTGTTGGAAGGGGCCGGATTGACCCGCTCTGCGGCCGTGCGCGAGATCGCGCGCAAATTGGGGCGGTCCGAGAAATCTCTCTGGAATTACCTCGCGCAGGTCGAGGGCGTGGCCCCCGCCGACCGGCTGGCCTACTTGATCGACGGGCGCGCGGTGCGGCGTGCCCCCGCCCAGCGGGGCGACA
>CERH01132787.1_pt1 | contig 12827 bp, 22 predicted proteins | sample 530991 | NCBI WGS metagenome assembly CERH01 (sample SAMEA2621191, study PRJEB7988) | marine metagenome | biome: marine biome (ENVO:00000447); feature: mesopelagic zone (ENVO:00000213); material: "saline water (ENVO:00002010), including plankton (ENVO:xxxxxxxx)" | depth 800 m | reverse complement strand
AGGTCAACGCAATCCGTAAGGTGATCTATCCTCGCTCTCCGGAGAAACAGATCCCCCGCCGTCAGGACTACTTCCGCCACTTCAAAGATCTCTCGAATGGATGGTCTGGCCTAGCAAATATCTTTGAAACCTCAGCCGGAATTGATCCGCGCCTTTCTGGTATTTCAGCATTCACAAAACCGAAGTCGAAGTTTCTCTCATTTGCACAGCGTCGAATCGGAAACAAAACTGAGCGTGATGCGGTCGGTGGTTTCCTTGACTATGTAGAGCCGTTTGTATACGCAAAGCACGTTGATCCACACATCAACGATTTTCGCATTCTTGCCAAGTCACTCGCTGATCGAACTGCGGAGACAAAAAACATCAACAACTACATTGAGATGCTCCACGATTATGCGAACGATCTATCTGGAAAAACTAATCCAGCCGACCGTTACGTGCAGAAGGTGATTCCGTATGGTCGCAAGACATTTCGCGCTATGGATTGGGCGAACTCACGAGTGAAGGCGAACACAATCGTCGGTAATGTGTCGTCAACTATTGCTCAGATCTTCAACGTACCGCAGGGAATCGGAAGCGCAAAACACCACTCAGTCAATGGAGCGATCCGCACAATGAGCGATATCTGGAATGAAGGCAAGGCAATCAAGCAATCAACCTTCATCAAGGAGCGATACGGACGATCGATCTATGACAAATTCAACGTCGGAATGCTCGACAACCTAAAGTCTTTTGCTAGTTGGATGACTGGTGTACTTGATGAGGTTGGCACAAAATTCATCTGGAATGCTCACTATGAGAAGGCGATCCGTGAAGGAATTGAAGAACCGATTCGATATGCTGACGATGTGACTCGAAAGATGGTTGCTGGTCGTGGCATCGGTGAAGTTCCCCTACTCCAGAAATCTCGTCTGTTCCAAGTCGCGGCTCCTTTCCAGCTTGAGGTGACGAATCTCTGGTGGGTGATGGGTGACTTTATTCGTAAGGACAAGAACGGCCGTCGCAATCTCTCAGCGATCGCGACCACATTTGTGGCAATGTACATAATGAACGACATTGCGGAGCGTCTGCGTGGGAACGATGTTGGTTTTGATCCAATCAATGCGATCTATGAGGGATATAAAATTGCTCAGACAGAGGAAGAGGTGGACGATAAATTGATCAAGTTTGGCGGTCGTGTCACTGGTGAAGTCTTCTCAAACGTGCCACTCGGCCAGACAATCGCTTCAGCATATCCGGAGTATGGTACGAACATCGGTGGATACGAACTTCCTACTCGATCAGATCTATTCGGTCAGGGAGATCCAACTCGATTCGGATCTGGTTTGCTGGTGGTGAAAGGATTGCAAGATCCATTCTTCAAGCTCGTACCTTCGTATGGTGGTAGTCAGATCAAGAAAACGATCCAAGGTGCTCAATCATTGATGAGTGAGGATGTGACTGATAAGAGCGGAAAGATTATGTACTCAGTTGAGCGCGACATCCCGACTGCGATGCGCGTGCTGTTGTTTGGTAAGTATTCGACTCCAGAAGCTCGAGAGTTTTTTGCTCAGCCAGAACTGAAACAGCAAGCCGAAGCAGAGATGCGAACTCTATATCGCATCAATCAGGATCTCATTGCGAGTGATCAGACAAGTCTTGCTCAGTCGAATGTCGATGAGTTGAGTGATGAAGCATACGATATGTACAAGAAGGTGAAGCGGGAAGAAGAGAAGAAGGATGAGGAGAAAGATGTGGAAGCAATGATGAGTACGGTGCGCCAGACGCGCGCAATGCTCGAAAATGGCCGTGAGAGCGAAGCTCAGGCCGTAGTTGACGCAATGAGTGATGAAGAGTATGAAATCTACGAGAAGGCCAAAAAGAAGCTCACAGAGGGTACAAAAATCGAGCAATCAGAGAAAGATATCATCGGCACTGTATTTACCTACGCACAAGCGATCGGAGTCGATCCGGTGACAGCGTTCGATCACATCTTCTCAGGTGAGAAGATCCGACGTGTAGACAACTGGACTATCATCGTTGAACGATTGCCACTGTCTGAGTCAGCGAAGATTAAGGAGGAGCGCGGATCTACCGGCAATATGCGACTCGATCACACTATGCCACTTCAGCTCGGAGGATCTAATTCCCCCGACAATCTGAAGCTGGTTGAGTTCGATGTATGGGAATCATATACCCCCGTGGAGAATCATCTCGGGAAGCTTCTTCGTGACGATAAGATCGAAAAGCGGGAAGCGCAGGATCTCATCATTAAATTCAAGAATGGTGAGATATCCGCAGATGAAATCCTAAATCTGAAATAGATGTCGTATAATGTCAATATAACAAGTGAATATACATTCCGAATGGAGCTTTCTTATTTAGCAGCCAAGTTTTTAGAGCTAATCCACGTGACATCGCTAAAAGTTTTCACCTCAGCAACAGTTGTGGTGGTTTTTATGTTCGGTGACTTTTACAACGATGCACTCCTTGGCATAACAATATTGATGGTGATGGACACCATCCTCGGCGTTTCAGCTTCGTATGTAGAGGGGACACCGATCTCTTCACGCCGGTTCGGTCGAGCCGTAGTGAAGGGTGCAATTTATTTTATGGCGATATCAGCCGGATATTTTGCAGATCTGACTATTCCCTTTGATATCATTCAAGGGACGATGATCGCTTTTGTAGGTGTCACAGAGTTCATCAGCATTCTCGAGAACATCGGCCGAATGGGATACGAGACACCGAAGAAGTTGTTGAATCAACTCAAGGAGTATCGCGATTCAAAGTGATACAATAAAAGTGTTATCAATTAAGAATATTTTGAATGGAGATTTCATCATTTCTCAGCATCGCAATCGTTGGAGCAATCCTTTCGTTCGTTGTTGATTTTCTCAAAGTTAAAATGCGTACTACCGCAGTAGGATCGAAGGCGCTCGTGGCGCTTCTTTCTATCGTAGTTGCCGGTGGCTTTTGGTGGCTACAAAGCACACCATACATCGAGACTGTTCTGACAGTTCTTGGTATGGCTTCGACGGTATATGCGTTTTTCTTGAAGAAGTAGCTAGATCGGGCAGGGGAAAACTCCCCTTCCCTTTTCTGTCTACTTGCGACAGACTTGTGAAATGGACGAAAGTTCAAAACAGATATTCTGGTCAGTGACAGCCGGAATCATAGTGTCGGCATTCTTCCTTACTCCAACTGTTGAACCAGTTGAGTACATCAAAGAGCCGACTCCCCTGATACTCGCAACATCAACAAGTCAGGTAAAAGTTGAAATAGAAGTCGCGCCGGAGATTCCGGTTCAACTGCAAAAGATCGCGTGGTGTGAATCACGCAATCGGCAGTTTTATAATGGGGATGTGCTGAGAGGTCGCGTCAATCCTGATGATGTAGGAAAGTGGCAGATCAACGAATACTATCACCTCGCAGAATCTATCCGTCTCGGGATGGACATTCACACTCTTGAGGGCAATACTGAGTATGCTCTACACCTGTACTCAAACGAAGGATCTACTCCGTGGAACTGGAGCCGTCCGTGTTGGGGAGATCCGAATCGTGTTTGGTGGAGCGAAGACGGGATGATGTGGTCGGAATAGTTTTCCCCATCATCCACAGACTTATGCACAGTTCTTCAATGGAACTGGTTGCGCTATACTTGTATAGTAAGTGAGATTGAAAAGATGATATAGAAAACTCACACAGGAACGGAGCGGAGTGTACACTCCACGGGCATCATCTCCCGCAATCACTCTGTTCCGGTGTGAGTTTTTTATTTCACTATGCAAAAAATAAACTTCAAAAAAGATCAAATCCCATTCACTCAAGTTGCGAATGAGGTACTGCAAGATCCAAAGCTTTCAGCCAAGGCGAAGGGGATCTATGCTTATCTGTACTCGAAACCTGAAGGATGGGATTTTGCAATAGAGAGAATTGCACAAGAGTTCACTGATGGAGAGCGGGCGATTCGATCCGGCATCCAAGAGCTAGAAGCAAATGGATATCTATATCGAGAGCGTCTTCAGTCAGGTAGAGTTGTATACCTTCTCAAAACAAAAATGCAGTCAGTTTCCCCTCCTGCTGAAACCGCAGGGGGCGGAAACCGCAGGGGGACAAAACCGCAGGGGGAGGTTTTGCAAGGGTTAAGTAATAAAGAGAATAAAAAAATAAAGAAAGATATAGCACCGGCTTCGCCAGTGCCAGATCTCAACGCCTTGATTGAATTATTTGAACCAGTCAATCCGACGTTCGAGCGAATCTTTTCTAATACCACTCAACGCAAAGCTCTGGAGCGATTGGTCGTCAAGTTCGGCCGAGAGAAGATCGAAGGAACTATCAGAGCACTCCCCCAGATCAACGGCGAGAAGTATGCGCCGACGATCACAACACCAGTTCAGCTTGAGAACAAACTCGCTCAACTGATAGCTTATTGGAAGAAGAATAATTCATCATCTGAAATGATGCGCGTATGAGTCAAGAAATCACTACACAACAAGTCTGCGTTCTCATCATCGGCGGCCTTGAGTTTTGGATACCGGCTGAGAAGAAGGAGATGGTTAACACAGAGATCAACAAACCTGAACCCCGCTTCATAGAGATCCGTGGCGAGACAATCAACAAAGGTCAGATAGTCGGAATATTTTCTCCCGACACAATGGAGGATCAGAAACGGCTGAAACTTGGACAGTGGAAATGTCAGAAGGGGGTGTGGCACGATCGCAATCAAAAGTGTACGTGCTCACCAAAGAAGTACAAAAAGACTGCGTATGTTGGCGGTAAGAAAATCACATACGAGTCAGATATTCCGCCGGAAAAGTAGACTGTGCATAACTAGGACTTGCAAAAAACTTGGGGAGGTATATACTGACAAGTAATGCTATCGGCAAAACAACGTCAGGATCGACTTGCCAAGCTTGAAGCACTCGAGGAGATCTCGGCTTCATACAAAAACAAGCTGATCTATAAAACATATTACGGATTGGAAGATGGCATTGATCGATCTTTTGAAGAAACAGGACGGATCTTTAATCTAACCGGCGAAGGTATTCGTCTCATCGTCAAAAAGATCGACAGTATTATTAAATAGTCGGGTCTTCCCACCTTACGGGAAATATTGACTTCAGCATCGCTTATGAAATACATCACACCAATCAGCACAATCGCAATACTCGTTGCGGTTTTTGTGTGTGTGCCGTATCTAATGGATCGCGCTGAACGTGCAGATTGCTACAAGTGGCAGGAGCAAGCTCAGGTATATCCGAGCTTCTACCTCACTGACTGGCAAGAAGCACAGTGCGATTACCATCAGATCAGCGTATCTCTGGATCAATAGGAGACATCCTTCGCCGGAACACTAATCACTACAACAATATGGAAATAATCAAATCAACCGATCCTCAAGCAAAGCCGTCAGTCGTGATGATGGTATACGGGAACGGTGGTGTCGGTAAGACAACATTTGCATCTACCGCACCAAAGCCACTTCTCATTGACTGTGAGAATGGATCAAAATACTTCGGTATGCGAGGTATTGAGGTCGATGTTGCAAAGATCTCAGAATGGTCAGATCTCAACGGAGTATTTGAGATCGCCAAATCAGGCGAGTATGAAACCATCATCATCGATCCAATCGGTGAGCTGATGGAGAAGCTCAAAATGTATATGGTCAAGACTGGCGATAAAAAACTCGTGCAGTCAGATGGGTCACCATCGATGGCCGGTTGGGGTTGGCTCAAGGATAAGATGCGCGGAACTATCAAATTGCTTCGTGACTCAGGTGTGAACCTCATTCTCGTTGCTCACGTTGACGAGAAACCAGACGAGGACAAGATCATCAAGCGTCCGATGCTAATGACGAAGCTCTCTGATGAAGTGGTCAATATGGTTGATATCGTCGGCTATATGACAGTACTCAATCAGGAAGACGAAGAGAAGCGAATCATTATGGTAGATCCAGCCAGCGACAAATACATCGCAAAGGATCGTACAGGTCAGCTCGGCAAGTACATCCCGCCAGAGTTCGACAACATCGTGAAAGCGGTTCAGGGTACAGAGTCATTCTCTTGGAGCAAGAATGAAGTTGTTGAAGAGGTCGAAGAGGATACTGAGGAACCGCCAGAGGAGGAGACACCAAAAAAGAAAGCTGTCAAGAAGACTGCTAAAAAATCTACTAGCAAAAAAACCACCAAGAAAGCGGAGGAAGATGATGGTGAGGTAGTTGAATAATCGTATGGAAACTAAAGATCTAAAAATAGTTATTGATCTCAAGGATATCTACGCAGAATATCCAGATTATGACTCATATAGCGAAGCAGGAACAATAAACGATATTCTCAAGGAAAAAATTCATCAAGAAGTTTTACGAAAAATTTTAAATGGATTTAGTCCGACTCTTCAAAAAGAGTTGCTTGCTGAATTGAAAGAAAAGTTCCAAGGTGAATTTGAAGAGAAGATCAGTGATCGTGTTAGTCTAGCTATCCAAAGAGGAGTCTTTGTAAAGCCGGACGGGAAAACATTTAACATCGATGATATTGCTCACGAGAAAATGCAGTATGTGTTGAATGATCGAAGTTGTCTGAAGGAGATTGAGAAATCAGTCAAGAATCACATTGATGAAATACACGAAGCATTGAAGAACAGATACGATCTTGCGTTTGCTTCAGGGATTATTAAAAACTTAAAAGAAGGAGGATTGCTTCGCGAAGGTGCAGAAGAACTTCTTCTAAAAAAAGAAGAGTAGTATGGCAAAGACAGAAACAAAGGAGATGGAGTTCTACGGGGGTGCGATCAAGGTCGCATTCTACCCGAACTCTCATCGCTACAAACTTATTGAAGAAGACGGGGAGGAACGCAAAGAGTGGATCCCTTCCCCATCAACCATCATCAACAAACTCGATAAATCACGTCAGCTCATTCCTTGGGCGGTTGGGTGCTTCGAGACTCGAGTGCTTGAATTGATGCGTGATGGTCGCCAGTTCACTCGAGATGATGTGCTCTCGATGTTGGCTGAAGGGAAGAATGCACACAATGAGATCAAGGAGAAAGCTTGCAACGTAGGAACCATCGTTCACGAATTTGCTGAGGATTACAGTGCAGATCCTAAGACGGCAGAGCTATCCAGTGACTACGAGCTACTGACTGATGAAGACAAAGCCAAAGTAGACAATGGCATCAACGCATTCAAGGAATGGGTGAAGGAGCACGATCCGAAGTTCTTGAAGTCAGAGTTCAGCGTATTCTCTCGCAAGGAGCGATTCGTTGGTACGTCTGATGAGTTGGTTGAGTTTGATAACGACCAATACAAAGGGAAGTATCTACTCGACTATAAAACCAGCAAGGGCGTGTACTCATCACATTTCTATCAGGCGAGTTCGTACCTCAAGGCATACGAGGAAGAATACTCAGAGAAGCTTGATGGTGCGATGATCGTACACTTCTCGAAGGATACTGGTGAGTTCGGCGTTGTTGTGTTGAGTCGATCAGATCTGGTTCAAGGGTACGTTGGATTCAAGGCACTACAAACAATTTATTCAGTCGATAAGGACATCACAAAAAAGCTATATGAACGTAAATAAAGTACACATCCTCGGGCGCATCACTGGCGCGATTGAGATCAAAGCTCTTCCGAGCGGTCAGAGTGTTTGCTCATTCTCGATTGCGACGAATCGCTACTGGAAAGATAAGGATGGTAACAAGCAGGAGCAGGTCGAATTTCACAATATGGTGGCATTCGGCAAGACTGCTGAAATCTTACAGCAATACACTGGCAAAGGTGCGTTGCTCTATGCTGAGGGTCGTTTAGTGACGCGTAATTGGGAAGCTGATGGAAAGAAGTTTTACAAGACTGAGATCCACATTGAATCATTCCAGTTGCCACCAAAGTCTATGAGTGGTGAAGCTGGAGGATCAGCACCTCAGCAACAACAGGCGCAAGGGTCGAATGCACCTGATTATCCAGCCGAAGAAATAAATCCGGAAGATATTCCGTTCTAGCGTATGTGGCGAATCAATGGAGTAGTCTGTGAGACTGAAGAACAACTTCGAGATTATTGCTGGAACTACACAGTCGGCCGTGGCGGATTCAAGCAGGATCACCGTCTTGCATCGATTGCGTATTCAGCACCGATCTCTCAATTACTAGAGCGACTTGAAGCTCTCGGGCATCAGGTCGAACGCGATGTGGTATGAGTACCTTCATCGTAAAAGTGCAAGCTCCGATGGCGTGGACGGATGATCCGGAGGTTCTGGTGTACAACGAGGATCGAAGTATTCAGCAACAATTCCCATTCGATGATGATATTAAAGATCTGTTGAATGGTGAGCTGAAAAAATACTTCTATGCTCACACTGGACTGGATGGGTATCTCCACCTCGACGACGAAGCACCTGAACAAGATTGGTAATATGGAAAAAGAAATCAAAATCAAAGTAGTTCACCTGATCTTGATATTCCTTGGTTGTGTTGCCGGTCATTTATTGGCAATGAAACTAGGGATTATATGATCGATCTACGACAAAAGGTTCTTGAGTGTTTGCGCGATGATCCGGAGACGCGCAACTGTGACATCACACTCACGATTGCAATCTGGAAGAAGTTTCATTCACACCACATCAAGACTGGCAAAACTGGAGAAGAGGGAGTATGGTTGAAAGATCTCTACTCCCTACCGCGCGAAGACAATGTGAAGCGTCACCGCGCTCTTATCCAGAACGGCCATAAACGAAAAGGGAAAGTAGTTCCGCCGATGTATCCACCAACTCGTCGAGAAGTGGTGAAGCAACGGAAAATGAACGAGGAGCGATGGCTCGATTTCTGTCGAACCGTCGCAGATGATCTACCTGAGTATGCGGAAAATATCACCTAAATTAAGGCAAGAGATGGCGGATGATCCGTTTTACTCCCGATGTATGCGTCGGCACGAGGGGACTTGTAGCGGGCGCATTACGTGGGAGCACGCCTTCATCTATGCTGGATCTCAAATCAATGAGAAGTGGGCGATTATTCCGCTCTGTGAGCATCATCATCTATACGAGGGACTAAACAAAGAACTGAATCAGTACCTCGCACTCAGTCGCGCAACCGAGACGGATCTGATGAAATATCCTCGGTGCGATTGGGGTCAGAAAAAGATATATTTATCAAAGAAGTTTAAGGACTATCCAGTATGAAAAAAATCATAGTGACACTACTCATTGCGATCGTGCTGATTCCTCAGACATCGTTCGCAATGACACTCGAGGAGCGAGTGGAAGTGATGAACAAGATCGAGATTCTACTGAAGCGCATTCTTGTGTTGCAGGATCTATTGATCGAACTGAAGCAGAAAGAGCTGGCTGAGAAGAAAGAACAGCTCGCAGAATTAAAAGCTGACGATAACCAAGTTGAAACAATGGCAAAGGAAAAAACATACAAAGTCACCTCACCTGAAGATGGCAAGATCGAAGTCAACGAATCAATGACAGTTGAAGAAATGCGCGAGTTTGTGATCTCACTTAACCGTGATCACATCAAATTCCGCAAGCAGATGGAGTCTGCATCAGAGAAGGAATTGGTCGAGTTCCTGAAGAGTAACGGATACACCGTTAAATAATGGCCGATCGCAACTGTCAGCATCGACTACTGAGGGACACAATCGATCCTCGGTATAAGATCTGTATGAATCCGAAGTGCAAGGCGGTTGTGAAAGTCGAATCAAAAAAAGATGGCAAGTAATGAATCACAAGTGCAGAATGCAATCTGCGAATATCTGGAAGCGCGTCGTCATTGCTTCTTCCGGCTGAACAATATTCCTGCGTTTAATCGTGGGGCTGGCGGGAAGATTACGATGCGGAAGTTGCCGAAGTACACTCCGAAAGGTCTTCCGGATATTGTGGTGATTCGATTCGGTCGATTTATTGGACTCGAGGTGAAAGACAAGGGATACCAGAGCAAGGATCAAAAGCTGATGCAGGAATGGATTGAGTCGGCTGGTGCGCGGTATCACGTCGTTCGCTCGATAGATGATGTTCAAGAATTGGGACTATGAGTGTATTTAAGAAAAAATCAAAAGAAATAATGATCGGAGATGTGGCTTCATTTTGTTGTTGTCACGATGCGTTCGTTATAAAAGACGAAGAAGATCGTCGAGAGGTTCTCGAAAATTGGGAGGACGAGGATGAAGAGATAAAATATCAAGTTGTTGCTCGAGCTGATGCTTGGCACTTGTGCGTTGACTATGGTGATGAAGATAAAATGCGTGCGTGTCCACGCATCAAAAAACTGATGCTATGAAACGCCAAAAGAAAGGGAAACACACTCGCACAGAGCAACCGTTTCGGGACGACTACATCACCGAGACGAAGGACTTCGCTGGTGTCATAATCGAGGGAGATGATGGCAACAAAAAGCTGAAGATCAACTCTTCGACGTGGTATCAGACTCAGCTCAACAAGTTCCGTGTCGGAGAGAAGGTGTCGATGTATATCTCGAATCGTCGGCCGAAGAGATCTCTTCAGCAAAACTCGTACTACTGGGGCGTGTATCTTCCACTCATCGCTAAGGAAACCGGAGAGCATTCGATCGAGCGATTGCACCAACTCTTTTCCGGAAAGTTTCTCACCAAAGAGATCGCGGTTGTTTTAGGTGAGTCTGTTCGCATCAAGCAATCTACTACTGAACTAACGAAGGCGACGTTCAGTGAGTACATTATGGACATTGAAGCATTCACTGGTATTCAGGCTCCGCCGACAGAAAACTACTTCGATTGAGCAACTTATACACAACAGTAAAAATACACGTTTCTGAAAAAGGGTGTATAATAAAGAAGTTATTGGAGATAGTAATCACAACTTATGACAACATTCTTTGACTGGCTGATGTATACGATTTTCCGCAATCGGTGGGTACTCCACAAAATGCGGAACGATTATAAGATCGCAATCTTTATGAAAGAGCTGGATCTTGAGCATCAGTTGAGCAAACACAAGTCTGCGAGTGAACGGGCGGAATCAATCCGCAAAGAACTGGAGGAAGCTGAAAACGCTCCTACTCCAGCACTCACCGAGTCACAGATGGCAGACAAACAAACGAAGTACGAGGTCGAGAAAAAATACAAGGCCAACAAAAAGCGTAAGATTGAGACACTCAAGAATCGTCTCAAGTCAGCCGAAACCGAAGTGGCTATGGCTGATGGTGAAGTCAATCGACTCAACGCAGAGAACTACAAGATTCGTCTGAAGTTCGACTACGTGATGGGTGCGAAAGTCAGCCAGACTTACGTTGATTATCGGAATAAATAAGTTCTTACGATATGGAAACTGAACAAATCTCAAGCACCTTCCGTTTTGAAAACCTCACTCTCAAGCGGGGTGATATGTGGCGGTTCAAGGTGAAGATGTACGCAGAGATTCCGGAAACATTCCGTGAATTTCAGATGGTACTTTCTTTCAACGAGAAACCGTTTGAAAAGGAGATCGCTTACATTGAGCGACAAAAAGAGAACCGGATCGGAGAGAATCAGATCCCGTTCAAGGGTGAGCTGAAGAAAGATCTCAAAGACTTCGATGCTCAGATCGATCAGATCAAAGAGGATATGGAAGCGAAGCGAGAAGACTGTCCGACCATTGAAGGTGCAGTCACTATCGAACAAATCAAATACGTTGCAACTCGAGAGGTCGATATCGTGATGCTGATCCCATCTGAAATTGTGGGTCAGATCAGCGACGTGAGGAATTTGCTGAAAGATTATAAGATCGAGTTAATTCGAGACTAGCTTATGAGCAAGATCCCACAGGTAGAGCAAACTGCGTTTGACAAGGTTCTTGCACGTCACGAAAGAGCACTCAAATCAGCGAAGAAAAAGAAGGCTCAGATTGAAGATCAATATCAACACGATATGGGTCTGATTGATGGAAAGATTGAAGAACTTGAAATCAATATCAAGGCACTAAAACAAAAATAGTATGCCTGAAGATCAAGACACACAGCGCGCAGACTACGAGAGCGCGCAGTACGAGGAACGCTTATCAAACCAGTACGATAATCCAAAAGACTAAAATGAACGTAAATAAAGACACTATCATTGATGCAGTTCACGCCACCGGCGAGACTACATCACGCGCTCAAGCAGAGCGACTTGTTATGAATGTATTCGATGTGATCACCAGTCATATGCGTGATGGCAATCGAGTAATGGTTGCGGGATTCGGTATTTTTGAAGCTAAACACGTTTCAGCTCGAACCGCTCGCAATCCACGCACCGGAGAAACGGTCGATGTTCCGGCTCGCAACAAAGCGAAGTTCACACCAGCAAAGGCACTGAAGGACGCGGTGAACCAGTAGTGTATGAAATACTTTCTCATCACCGATACTCACTTTAATCACAAGCCACAGATGTTTGATTTCTGTGGTCGGCCTGAAGACTACGAGGAGAAGCTTTATCGATCGATGCGTCAGATCCCGCACGATGCGGTACTGATCCATCTTGGCGATATCTGTATTGGTGACGATGAGAGAGTACACGAAGAGTTCATCAAGACACTTGATTGTAAGAAGTGGCTCGTCAGAGGAAACCACGATAGCAAGAGTGACACTTGGTATCTAAATCACGGTTGGGATGCGGTCGTGAGTGCTATGATAATGAAGATTGCTGGACTTGAGGTTGTGTTGTCTCACAAACCGCAGTCAGATCTTGGTTATAGAATAAATATTCACGGCCACTATCACAACTCAGATCATCGAAGTACTGAACCAGAATTACAGGAGATCTATACTTCACAGCACAAACTTCTCGCTGTTGAGTATACGAACTATAAAGCAGTACTGGCCGACAAATGGCTTCGGAGTCAGTTGTCTCCTGATCACTTTT
>CERH01003462.1_pt1 | contig 12840 bp, 18 predicted proteins | sample 530991 | NCBI WGS metagenome assembly CERH01 (sample SAMEA2621191, study PRJEB7988) | marine metagenome | biome: marine biome (ENVO:00000447); feature: mesopelagic zone (ENVO:00000213); material: "saline water (ENVO:00002010), including plankton (ENVO:xxxxxxxx)" | depth 800 m | reverse complement strand
TCACCTGCGTCGTCACCTGCGTCGTCACCTGCGTCGTCACCTGCGGTGTCTGCGTCGGCAAGTCGTGCTGTCAGCTCTTCGACTTCGGCTTCAAGCGCTTTGATACGCTTTGCCATCGCCTTTTCGTTGCCGGACGCGGCGCGTCCGGTTGCTTCGGCCAGCTCGGCTGCGATCTGGTCAGGGGACATGCCGCTGCCGTTGTTCGCATCACGTTGAGCGGCTTTCGCCTCGTCTGATCCCGCTTTGGCCATCCAGCGTGTGCTGAACTGGTCTTTGTGGTCCAGTTCGAAAGCATCGCCGCGCTCACGCACACGGCCATACTTCCCTTTGTTGAGCGCGACGACTTTCATGTTAAGCGCTCCATGCTTCGTTGCCGAACACAAGGCCAGCGGTGATCTTACCCGTGGTCGGGTTCGTGCCGTTGACGTTGTAGTTCAGGCGCACGTAGCGCTCGTTGACGCCGCGCGGCAGGTACACCGTAGGCGCAACATACCCGGCGACGAGATCGGCCAGCAGGACAGTCACAGTCGAGACGACAGTCGCCGAGCCAAAGGCTTCGTCGTTGTCGACTTCGATCGCGATATCGAGCGAGGTCAGGGTGTTGAAATCCTCGACCACTTGGATACGGATCGGGACATCACGTCCACGGCCCACATCCTGCGTGATCGCGGCTTTCGCGTGTTTCGGCGTGCCTGCTGCGCCGAGGTCGAGTACGTTCGTGGACGCGGCGTCAGCGGTGATCGCTTGTGCGTCCGAGAACAGGCTTTGTGCGTCGAAGATCATATCTTCACTCCTAGTTCTTAACGTGGTGCGCGTGCGCGGGTCATTCCGCGCACGCTAGGCGATCATCGCTTAGACGACGCGCTCCTCGGTTTCGAGGATGCTGTCCATGCGACGGATCGTGTGGCCGAGGAACTTCACAACAGGCTTACCTTCGACTTCCGACAAAGACAGTTGCACGTTGCTCTTGTTCATCGCCTGCTTGTGCAGGTATTCCGCGATCGTGCGCGAGCAGTAGATCACAGTGTTCACGCTCGACTTGTTCGGGTTGTCGAGGCGGTAGTACGCTGTGACCATCAGGTCGATCAGATCGGCACCTGTAGCTGCATCGTTCGTCAATTCGCTGACGTCGATGTTCGCAACGCGGGCGTTCACACGCCAGTCACGTACGGACAGACCGATGTCCTGACAGAACTTTTCGCGGTACACGTCGTAGAGCGAACCGTCGGCCAGCTCCTTGGTTTGTGGACCTTTGTCTTCGCGCTTCAAGCCCGCCTGCGACCCTTCTGGGTACAGGAAGTGCGTGCCGTTTTCGCCCCAGCCGATGAACCAGATCGACGTGTTGTCCGACCCGGTGCCGCCCGCGTCGACGATCTGGTTGCCGTTCGCCGCAGTCAGAGAGTTGTAGCGCGGCTCCATGCCCAAGAACTTCTCGGGGTCCGTGTCGGTGTCACCGTACACAACAGTCGCGCCGACTTCCTGCGCGATCCCTTGGATGTGGGACTTCGCTTCGTTCATGCGGAACTTTTGCGGGTTCTTCGACTTTTCGACCAGCTTGGCGTCGACCTCGGACCAGTCTTCCAGATAGCCTGTGCTATCCTTGACCTGCGCCGTGGTGCCCTTGGTAGGCTGCACACCTTGGTAAAGCTTGCGCCACGTTGGCGAGGGCAAACCCGCGCGGATCGTGGTCAGGTGTTCGTCACCGGAGTTACATTCCACGATCGGGCCATCCTCCAGCATGGACAGTTCTTCTGCCATGATCTCGATGATGTCTGCGATCGTGTCGTCTTTGTTCTGTTGCCGACGAAGGTCCGCCAGCGTCAGATACGTGTTCCCTACAGTTGCCATTTGTTAGCCTTTCTTGGTGTCGGGTGTGGTATCCCCGTACCACTTTTTTTCAGTGGGTACGGGCGCTTCGTGTGACGAGCCGCTTTCAAACTTGTCGTCTTTCACCATCTCCCCGACCCGCATAAGCTCGCGGATGATCTCGGGGTTGTTGCCGTTGCCGGACGTCAAGATCAGGTTTTTCAGTGCGTCACCGCCCAGCGCTTTCAGGCCAAGGTTCGCAACGCGCTGGCTTTCGCCCCACTTGTCGCCCCCGATGTCCTTGTCGCTCTTGGCTGCTTCAAGGTGGTCGGACTGTTGCTTCGCGATGAAGTCGGTAAAGTCCTTCTGGTCCTGCGCCACACGCTCGGCTTGCAAAGCTACCAGCTTGCTCGCTTGCGCCTGTGTGAGTTCCAGCTCCTTGAATTGCTCTGACCACATGGTCTTGTCGTCGTCGCTCAACTCGACGCCTTCGGGCAGCTCGAACTCGTAAACGCCGTCTTCGGGGACTACGTCGCCGCCCTTGCCGTCGTCATCGCTCTCGTCGTCCTTGTCGTCGTCTTTGGTGTCGGACGATTTGTCATCGTCGCTCTCGCCGTCCTTCGTAGCATCGTCGTCTGTGGTGGCTTGGTCGTCTAACTTGTCGTCAGCGACGTCGCCGCCCAGAACAGTCTCGGTGGTTTGGGTTGCCCCTTCATCACCAGACGTATCCGTGCTCGCGGCTTCTCCTTCGGTGCCGCCGCCCGCGTTGCCTTCGTCAGAAGGCGACCACACAGGTGCGTGCTGTCCGAGGAGTAGTGACATTGCGTTAATCTTCATCACTGCTTTCCTCGTTCTCCGCGCTGTTCAAGCTGCGGTTTTTGCTTGCTGTTGCGAGCAAGACCAAAAGGGCGTCAGGGTCGACACTTTCCAGTGCACGTACGATCTTACGCCCGGCTTCCTGCTCGCCGACGTTCACAAACGTCGTATTGCTGTTGCCAGCGAACGGGTTCTCGAAATAGCGGACTTCGTTCAGCATCCGGCACAGGAAACGCAACGTTGGTGGGTGAGCGAGCACCGCACGGGCGTCGTTCTCCATCTGTTGAAGCATCCGCCTCTGCTTTCTGTTCAGTCCGTCTACCATAATACCTCTCTCTTACCTGCCTGCCGCGTATCCGTCAACGGGTTAGACCAAGCGTACGCAGGATGTCCCCGCTGGTGGAACGCGGTTGGCCGCTCGCTTCGGATAGAACCTTTGCCGCCTGCGCGCCTGCGCCTGCGGTTTGCGCTGCTTGCGACATTTGGTCAGCCTGCTGTTGCTGCTGAACCTGCGCTGCGCGCTGCTGGCGCAGTTCGTCGACTTTATCCTGCGACCGGATGACGTTGCTCGGTACGCCCACCATGTCGGCGTATTCGTCGATCGCCACGTCGTTGTCGAAGTTGTCCATGACCGACCCATCGATTGCTGCGAGGTTGCCCGCGAAACCGTAGAGACGTTCCATACCGCCCGTCGCGACAGCCTTCATCGCTTGGCCGAGCGTCGAGGTGTAGTCGACTGTGACCTTCACGCCTTGCATATCCGGCGGTAGCGGGACAACGTTGCCGCTGTCTACAGCCGTCGCATAGACACGCTTCAACAGCACGGCCAGCTTTTCCTTGTGCTGGCGTTCCAGCACAGGGCCAAGGCCGAGCAGCTTCTCCTCGTGGCGCTCGTCGATCTCGCGCGCCGTGATCTGGCGGCGATCCAAGCTGGCGATCATCAGAAACAGGTTCGCGTACATCGCCTCGTCGATCCGCTCCTCGCTGTCGCGGATATCCTCGCGCAGATCGGAAACGGGCGGGTTGAATTGGTACGACGGTACCAACCCCTTCGACGGGTCGCTCATAAAGTTTACCGCTTCCGGCATGAGCGAGAACGGGCTGTTGCGCATCTCGGCTGGCGCGTTCATCGGTGGTCGGTTCATGCGGCGTACGGCTTCCGCCTTGTCGCGTTCCTTGCGTTGTAACTCTTTGGCGTCGGGTAGCGCGTCCATCGCAGGCGATGATCCGTAGGTGTTGGTGCCTTCGGCGTCCCAGCGCGATGACAAGATCGGGCTTTGGTCGTAGCCGAGATCGCCGAGAACCTTGCTACTCTCGCCCTCTTCCCAGTACGTCGACATGAACGGCTTGTTGTGCGCCAGCTTTGACCGTGGGTCGCGCTCGGTGCGTGGCATAATCAGGTGCCGCACTGGTACCTTCTCGGAATACCTGTTCGCGTCCCACATCCGCTTCACGGCGTCGGTCACAGCGCTCCAGTCAGGCGTTCCCCGTGGATCGTTCTTGTAGACGAATTTGGCGACGACCTGCTTCACCGTCATGCGGTACTCGCGGTACAGCGTGTCGACCATACCGCGCGCATTGGCTGCAATCCAGTATTCGCCGGACACAAGCGCCTGTCCGTACAGGCTATTGTCCACGTCGTCCTCGATGATCGCAGCGTCGCACCCGAACAAGCCGAGATCGCCCCACAAAACGTGCAGCATCGTGTACATGCCAGACGCTTGCAGGATACGCCGCATCTCGCGCTGTGCGGAGTGCAGGTGTTCCTTCATCGGCGCGTAGTCGCGCAGTTCCGCTTCGGCGGTGATCAGCCGGAACCACGGGCGCGCTGGGCTGGTGATACCTGCGTGTATGCCGGACTGCATCGTGCGCAACGCCAGCCGTGGTCGCGGGTTAATGACCTTGCGATTGATCCGCTCGGTGGATTTGAAATCTTTGCCCTGCGAAAAGCGCGATCGACGAGGCATAAAGAACTCGCCAAGCTCGCGGAAGTGTGCATCGTACGGCGTGCGCAACTCTTTTGTGTCGCTGCCGACTTGGTTCAGTTGTTTCAGCAAACCGCTGTCCATGCTCTTATCCTAGCGTCGTTGTTGGTCGTTGCGGCTGCGTTTTGCCCAGCGTCGGCGGTGTCGCCGCGCTAAACAGACCCGACAGGAATGTGCTGCGTTTCGCTCCGCCGCCGCGCATAGCGGCACGGTTCATCGCCTCGCTGTACAGCGCTGCATTGTCAGGTGCTTTTGGCCGCGCATAACTGGGCGGTGCTTCGTATTCCGGTGCATTATATCTGCACATGGCATTGTCCTCTTGGTGTCGTTCAACTCTCGTTAGCATCATCTTGTGCGTATGTCACGCACCTGTGTCGTATTCGCCGTCTTGACCTTGGTACCTGCGGCTCCGGTCACGCGTGACGCTCACATACGGTTCGTCGTGCTCGATCTTGTGCCGCTTCTTGGTGACAGGTCGTGCGAAGCTAAGCACGAGGGCGTCGCTCCGGTTCGGTGAGGGGATACCGTCCTTCTTCATCTGCTCTTTCGACTTCAATCGTACGATGCCATTGTTGTCTGGCAGCGTCTCGATCGACAGCATCTCCTCATAGAGATCGGGATCGTCAGGCAGCGCACCGCCATCTTCGAGCCACGTCTGGAACTGGTCGTACATGTACGCCCGCATATCGGCGAACCCCGCCTCTACAGACTTGCCGCCGAACGGGATCAACTCCCACTCACGTCCCCACGTGCGCCCCGCCGACACGATGCCCGTACCGTAGCCGAGGTCCACGAACACCGCGTCAGCGTCCATTTTGTCCTCGTATCGCGCGATCTTGCTGGCGATGAAAATGTCGTTGTCGTTCTTAGGGATCACGTCGAGTATCTTGGAATACAGACCTTGGCGCATCGCGATCACAAGATCGTCCTCGCCTGTCCATGCGGGATCGCATGTCAGGATCACAGGTGCGAAGTCGTACGCGCTCTTGCGCAGGTGCCGCCCGATTGCTTCGTCGATGACGTGCGTCGGGATCATCTGGCGTGTCGAGGACGACGGGAACATGCCGCGCACACGCACCTTCGCGCGGTCGCTGTTCTCGCCCCACTTGTCGACGAGCCGCTGTAGCTGTGCCTTGTTCGTGCCTTCGACGTCGCGGCTGTCGATCTGTTTGCGCACCCACTCGTGCTTGTTACGCCGGAAGCACTCACGAAACTCGCCGATGTTCTGCGTCGGGTTCCCGAACGCCACCCAGATCAGGATCGTGTTCTCGTCCGTGAGCGCGCCTTCGGCCACTTCCCAAATCTTGTTGGCGATACCTGACGCTTCGTCCATCAGCAGGACGATGATGCGCCCCTCGTTGTGCAGACCTGCGAAGGCTTCGGTGTTGTGCTCGGACCACGGCGTGAAGTCCATCGCCCACGCGGTGTCCTTGGTGTCCTGCTTGGCTTTGATGCTAAGCGTGTCGATGTCGAACAGCGGTGCGGAGATCGACGTACTGAACCACTTTGCGATCTCGGGTGATGTCTTCGTACGCAATTGCCCTTCGGTGTTGGCAGTGATGACCACGCGTGCCCCTCGGTGGCACGACATCGCCCAGTTCGAGATCATCCCCATCTCTGCCGACTTGCCGATCCCGTGGCCGGACGCCACCGCAATCTTCAAAGGCTGGTAGCGCGTCTCGGGGTTGGCAAGGTGCTCGGCGATCTCGTCCAGTATCTCGGCTTGCCACACGCGGATGTCTTTGTCTGTGAGATCGCCAGCGCCCCAGTTCCACGCTGTCTCGGCCCACAGCAGCGGGTCGTAGCGGCACTTGGCGCAGAGATCAGCGAGCGCGTCCAGTTCTCGATTGTTCAGCCCGATCTTGACCACTTAGCGCCCCGCGTAGATTGACGCCGCGTATACTACCAACAGCATCGCGAATAGCACCGTCGTCCACGTGATCGCCACGTAGCGCAGGAACACCCACATCGCCCGTCTACGTGTCATCGTCCGCCTATCCGTCATCTGTGTCTCCTGTCATCTCGTCGAGCTTCGCGATTGCGCGCTCCAGCCGTTCCCCGAACGCCGACTTGTCGTCGATCGTCAACTTGTCGTTAAACACCGACAGGACGCGCCCCAGATCGGTGAGTGCGCCCTTTTTGTCGTGAAACTGTAGGTCTAGCTTGCCTGTGACGTATTCGCCGCTGTCGTCTGCGTTGTGCTTACGTTCGTATTTGATCGACTTGATAGCGGCAGTCTGGTCCGCAGGCAGCTCCGCCAGCAGCTCGAGCGCTGCCTCGCTGTCCCCCGCTGCGCGTATCACGTCCACGAAATCGCCAATGTCGCTAAAGGCTAGCCGCGCGTACTCCTGTAGCACACGCTCGAGCGTTACGCCGGATAGGATCGCAGCTTGATCGACGATCTCGCCGATCGCCTTCTGCACGTCTTTGTCGGTTTCGACGTATTTTTTGACTGTCGCCGCGCCGTACCCGCTGGCGCGCGCAGCTTCTGCGTACGATCCGGTGCGAACATAGGCGTCGACCATGCGACGTTTGCGCGGCAGCAGCACGCGCTTCGTGAACCGTGCATCGACGTCCGTGTGGACATCGAACTTGGCGCGGTCGATCGCGTGCGGCTCTGTGGCGTCATCAGGTGTGTCTGTCATGCTGTACTGGTACCCCGTATAGCGCGCGCCGTCAACATCTCCGCCCGGCGGTGGCGTGCGGTCTCACGCACGTTGAGCGCACTACAGGTACCTGAAATCCGTGACTTTGTGACAACCCGAAAATTGTACGCCTTTACAATAGCTTACGGGGAGCAAAAACACGAAAATAGGCCGTTTTTGGCCCTACAAGTCACACAATTTACCCCCGTGTCACGCGATTTATGTAATGATCTCAGCGCGTTAGGGCGTTCTGTGACTTTGTGACACGTAGTTTCCGGCGCTGGCGTATAAAATGGATAGACATTCTCAGGTACCTAGGTACCTGTAAAATTCCGTCTTTCTTCCGTGAATTTTATAAAGTATTAAGTCACAAAGTCACAGAACACCCTAAGCTGTTGGCAACGCTCGGTAAATTGCGTGACACGGGCCGTGACAACCCGCCGAAACCGCCAAATCCGTGACTTGTCCCGCCAGACGAATACGACGCTTTGTGCGCCGAAAACGACAAATGCGCTGAAAAATGCGTCAAAAAGGTACTATAATACCCCATCACCGATCTGCGAAACTGGACTTATGCGCCGCTCAAACTGGACTTATGCGCTGAGAATTGGTTGCATAAATGACACAAAAACACGAACGATGGTTACATTATAACACATCGTGTGACACGACTTTCGGTTTTGGGACACGGGATAATACGCCCCGTGTCACGCCGAAAATACAGGTACTTGACATCAGGTACCTGAGAAACTATTCTACGCCTACTAGCTAATCGCAAACACATCCACGGAGATTAAACCAATGAACCGCTACACCGCCACATTCACCGACCATACCATCACCCGCCGCAGTGACCGCGAGTACAGCCACGCATGGATCGTCACCATCAACGGAAAAATCGTATATAAAGGCTTCTCAGGGAGCGCTGAGCTGGCCCGCAAAGCCGCCGCAGCGACAGCGCCCCGACACATCTCCGACCGCGATAAACGCATCTCTCGCCGTACACACAAGCTACTCGCAAAAGACAAAGGCGTGTCAGTGGAACGCTGGTACGCCGACCGTAAGGCCGAGACCGACGCCACGATCGCCGCCCGCACCATCGAGATCGTCGCTGTCGAACGCGCATGATCCGCTGAGCTTTCCGGTGAGGGGCGGTGCGCCGCCCCGATCCCGAGCGCTCAGGCTCGACAATGAGAGGATAAGCCAATGACCTGCTATACGACCACGATGTACCTGTCTCGCGACGAGATGGTAGACATGCTCTGCGAGAACGACGAACAGTTCCTTTACGTTATCGCGCAAAGCGTCGATCGCATGGACCTTATGCACCTGCTCGACGGCGACTTCGACTACCTCGGCGCTATCGACGATCCGCGCGATGTCGCAGACAAGCTGGTGAGCATCGCCAGCGCCGTAGGGGGTGCAGAATAATGGCCGAGACAAGGTTCCTCACCAACATCCGCTTACGGCCTGACGGCCCCCTCATGACAGAAGGTGTCTGCGGCGCTGCTGTCGAAAAGGTCGAAGAACGCGTCGACCACTACGACGGCACGATCGAGACACTGATCGCCAAGATCAGCGCACAGACCGAGCTGATCGCGCAACTCTATGCGCAGCTCGACCGCCGTGGCCTGCTCGACGCAGAGGCGCTTGAGCAAATCACACCTTACTCTTGGGAGATCATCGAATGACCGCCACATTTCAATCACTGCGCGACACGCGCCTGCCGAAAGCGACCAAGGCGGTAAGCCTGCTCGGCAACCTCGTACGGTACGCTCACACCGAGCAAGAGGCCAAAGACCTCGTCAACGAGATCAGTGACGCCGTCGACGACGTCGACGCCGCCTTCGCGAAGAAGTGGGGTTGGGTCGACGAGCCTGCGGTAACGCCGATGACCGTCGATAAGATCGCCGCGATCAAGGACGAGCTTGTATCGGTCGGGTACGTCCCCGTACCCCAAGGCACCGCCGAGGGCGGCGCAGAGAAGCCTACGGACGCAGAGATCGAAAAAGCTATCGCGTACGACAAGCACTTAGCCGAAGACCCGCCGTTCATGTACCGAGGCGTTCCGGTACACGACGTCGCAACGCAGCGGCGAATGATGATCGCGTTCAAAAACGACAGCGCGACGCTGCATACAGGCGTCCCCCAAGGCACCGCCGAGGGCGGCGCGACCTTCGAGGCCGAGGTGCGCTGGGCGCTGGACGCGATCCGGCGCGGCGACAAGAAGCTGGCCGAGGATCGGCTCACGCGCATTTTGAAGGGGCAGGCCGATGAAGGCTAACACCCGCCGCGTCGATGCGGGCGACGTCATCTTGCACTCGTGGGGGTGCTGCAAACGCCGCCCGTGGCTCGTGCTGTGGGTCGACGACGACTACGGCGAGGTGTGCGTCGTGCCGATCACTTCGAAGCACGACTACGTCGGCACGATACCGACGGGGCATGACGAGTTCGCCCACGTCGGCGCGTGGGCGATGGTGCAGCCGCTAGCGCTCGCCGCGCGCGCGTCCCCGATCTGCTACATTGACCGTCGCGCGCGCCGGAGAATAACAAAAGCCTTACACGAAAACATCGGCCTAGGTACTTGACTATCGTACGACGAGCCTTTAAGTACCTAGGCACAGAAACCCGAAAGGACAAACCAATGAAAACCGTACCCGCCACGTTCAACAAATCGTTCATCAACCAAGCACACTACGACGGCGTCATCGAGATCGCACCCGAAGCGGTGTCAACTGCCAAGGTCACTCTTGATCTGGACACCAAGGCGTTCGACGCGGCGCTTGAGCAGGCAGAATACATGGTCGGCTACCAAGACGACGAGAACAAACTGGTCGCCGCCAACATCCGCCGCGCGGGTGAAGGGGCGCTCGGAGTGCTGCGCAAGCTGGAGCGCCCTGCCGCACCCGCCGCGAAGGTGAAGAAAACCAAACAGGCAAAACCTGCGCCAGTCACGCCAGCAGACCGCCCCGACCCCGCCGTACAGGCGGACCCAACAAAGGTAACGTACGACACATTCACCAAGGCGTTCGACTTCTTCAACGCTGAACTATTCCACGGCAAGCTGCCGCCTGTGATGCTGGTGATCCACCGCAAGCGCAACGCGGCCGGATACTTCTGGGACGGCATGTGGCGCAACCAGATTGGTGAAGACCTGCCAGACGACGCCAAGGTCAGCGAGATCGCGCTGAACCCTGAACTTATGGGGCGTAACCCCAAAGAGGTACTATCGACGCTGGTGCACGAGATGGTGCACCACGAGCAGCACGTCTTCGGTAAGCCTTCCAAGTCCGGCCACAACGTCGAGTGGTGCACGTGGATGGAGCGTATCGACCTGACGCCACGTGGCGTCGGCAACTGCGCGGGCAAGCGCTCGGGCCGCAACTTCACCCACGACATCGTCGAAGGCGGCGTATTCGACAAAGCCGCGACGACCTTCCTCGCACGCGACGATATCGACATGTCGTGGTTCTCGATGCGCGCAGGCGGCAAAGGTAAGAAGCAGGACACCTCGAAGGTGAAGCACACATGCGGTTGCGGCTCGAACATCTGGGGCAGGCATAACCCTGACACCGGAGAAGGTATCAACGCAATCTGCGACGACTGCGGCACCGCCTTCGAACCCGTGCTGTACGTGAAATAATGGGACGGCACTGGGCAGACATCCCGCCCGCGCTTCCGCCAGAGGTCGTTGCCGACATCTGGCGGGAGATCAACGCAGGGCCGACCCCGCCGACGACGCTCCCCGCGCAGCTCAAGGCGTTCGTCGAGATCGCGATCGACCACCCCCACTATGCGTCGGCGGCGGAGATCGCCAAGGCGTTGGACGAAACCTACAACCGCGTGAACCCCGTCGTGCACCAGATCAAGCACGACGCACGCACGGCGCGGTTGACCTCAAGTACCTAATAGACTAAGTACTTGATAAGACCCAAACGCAACCAAGGAGATACCAATGGAACTGAATTTACCAACTATCAACGGCGACACGCCAGACAAGCTCGTCGCTGCCCTCGCGCGCATGGCGCTGCACAACCTCGACCAGTGGGTCGCCGAAGTAGATCGCGCGCTCGTCGGGCGGCAGGTCGTCCGCACACGCGGCGCGCTGGAAGGCGCAGTCTGCACGATCACAGGCGTTTGCATCGCCAACGGCGCGAGCGGCTACCATCTGTTCCTGACCGCGCCTATCGCGGCCAAGGTCCGCGAGAGTTGGTCGCATAGCCGCGCCGAACTGTGGGAAGCAGACCGCACCTTGCTGGAACTCGGCGTCACGTGCGAGTTGCTGGCCGAAGACGACACACCAACCGAAGGAGACGACCATGAGTAAGCGACCAGAAGGACAAGGCAAGCCGAAGAGCGAGCCACTCACACCGATCGAAGAGGTGTACCGCGCCTTACGCGACGTCCAAGACAAAGGATTGATGCTGACGCGGGAGAACGTCGGCGGCATCGCCGAGACGATCCGTCAGGCGGCGATCTACGACGCGTCGCGCCGCGAGCGCGAACGGGAACTGCAGGGTGAAGCGCGTGAGATAATCGGGTATTGCCAGACATACTCCGTACGGTATCGTGTCTGGAAACGCCGCGCGAAGCGCTGGGCGGCGTACGGCGTTGCGCTGGGCTTTGCCCTCGGGTATCTGGGGGCGTCGCTATGAGCGGAATGTTCCAGACACTCGAAGGCGAGCTGGCCGTCACCGTCGAGAACGGTGTGTACAGGGAAGCCGCGCTCGCGGTTCGCAACAACGGCGAGCTGTATGTCAAAGCCAAGGGCGGCTATCTGCGGCTCTATGCGGACGGCAGTACGTCCGGCGGGTCGAAGTGCAGGCTCGACACGCTGGCGCTTGACGCAGATTTCTACACCGACCGTCTCGGCAGGCTCTGCATCGCCAAGGGCACTGATCGCAAACCGCTAGGCGAAACGCCAGCGTTCCTCACAATTGAAAAGGACTGACCAATGAAACGTATCCACCCAAGCCAACGCGGCCATATGACGACGCTCGGCGCACTTATGTCGCTCGTGCCGAACCTCGGCTTCTTCGACAAGATCGGCATGAGCGACACGTCGATCCTCAATATCGCTCTCGACGCTGGCCCCGTAACGAAGCGTACGGACCATTGGCGCAGCGCGCCTTTCGGTACGTCGAAAGGCGGCGTCAAGCAGAACGCCCGCAAAGCCGCCAAACGCCGCGCCGTGCTACGCGCCCGCGCACGGGGGCACGCGTAATGGGAAAGACTGGACCACTCGTAAAGGCAGCGCGCGGCGTCGTGACGAACGCGCCGTACACAATAACTGCGTCAGGCTACGGCTTTGTCGAAACGATTGATGGAGTTACTGTGTACTGCCCCGAAAAAATCGTAACGGCGGCAGGTATGTCGGGTGCTGACATCGGGACTGCTGCGAACGTGCACTATATCAAGGTGCCTGACGGGAAGTACGTGGCGACACGCGTGGACGTGCTTCGCAAAGACGCGCAGCTTGGCTTGCAGCCGATAGTTGACAAGCTCTTGGAGATCGAAAGCCTTCTCGCAGAACTCTATACGCTTCTCGAAGACAGGGGTTGCACGGTACCGGATTTTGAGGCAGAATA
>CERH01016840.1_pt1 | contig 12843 bp, 18 predicted proteins | sample 530991 | NCBI WGS metagenome assembly CERH01 (sample SAMEA2621191, study PRJEB7988) | marine metagenome | biome: marine biome (ENVO:00000447); feature: mesopelagic zone (ENVO:00000213); material: "saline water (ENVO:00002010), including plankton (ENVO:xxxxxxxx)" | depth 800 m | reverse complement strand
GGATCAATAACCTCTGGTCTTGGCAGCGTAACTGTTGTTGCTAAAGCCGATGTGGTTCCAGCCACTCAAGTTATAACCTCTGGACTAGGAACAACTAGCGTTATTGCAGCTGCTATTGTCCAGCTTACAGGTCAAGCAATTACATCTGGCCTCGGAGCTCCTGGAGTAGTTGCAAAAGCTAATGTTACGCCAGCTACACAAAGTATCACCTCGGCTATCGGATCAGTAATCGTTCACGAAAACGAGGTGATAAATCTAACTGGCTTTGATATTGCTGCAAGTTTAGGGACACCTGTCATAGATGCAGGAGCCATAGTTAGCCTTACAGGTCTAAGCGTAACAGCAAGTCCAGGCTTTATTATGGTGTACGGAGAGATTGATACTGACCAAACTCCAAGCTATGCAGAGGTAAGCACCACACAAACACCTAGCTACTCAGAGGTTGCGACAACGCAAACTCCAAACTATACTGTTATAGACGCTGGCAGAGATGCGGCATGATACATAAGAGGACATAAATAATGGCAACGTATGTAAACGATTTAAGATTAAAAGAGATAGGCACTGGAGAATCCAGTGGTACCTGGGGATCTGAAACAAATACCAATTTAGAATTAATCGGTGAAGCGCTTGGCTTTGGTACCGAGGCCATAACCACGAACGCCGATACACACACCACAACTGTAGCCGATGGATCGACTGATCCAGGCAGAGCCATGTATATCAAATACACTGGCACACTAGACTCAGCTTGTACGATTACGATTGCACCCAACACCATGAGTAGGATGCACTTTATTGAAAACGGCACCAGTGGCTCACAAAACATAATTATTTCACAAGGCACAGGTGCAAATGTCACCATACCAGCTGGCGATGTCAAAGCAGTTTATTTAGACGGAGCAGGTTCTGGCGCAGCCGTGACCGATGCTTTTGCTAGTTTAAATGTCGTAGATCTAAAAGTTGAAGATGATTTGACAGTTACGGACGATGCCTCTGTAGGCGGTGACTTACTTGTATCTGGAGAGCTACAAACAGCTAACATAGGATTCACCGACGGAGATAACGCCATAACAATATCCGATGGCGGTAGCACAAGTTTTGCACAAAAAATCACAGCAGATGCCGGAATAGATATTGATAATATCACCATTGATGGAACAGAAATAGATTTATCAAGTGGTGATTTAACAGTTGATGTAGCTGGAGATATTATTCTTGATGCAGCTGGAGACCAAATAAGATTTAAAGATGCTGGAACAGAAGTTGGTCATATTAATATGGATTCTTCAAATCTAACAATTAGGTCAAGTGTATCAGATAAAGATATTATATTTACAGGAAACGATGGTGGTTCTAGCGTAACAGCTCTTACTCTTGATATGTCAGAAGCAGGAGCCGCTACTTTTAACGGAACAGTAACAGCCGATGCAGGCGTATCAATAGACAATATAACCATAGACGGAACCGAAATAGATTTATCCTCAGGCGATCTAACGATTGACGTTGCAGGCGACATTATTCTTGATGCAGATGGTGCAGATATAAAATTTTCTGACGGGGGAACAGAATTTGCTGACCATTTTAAAGACGGAAGTGATTATAAAATCCAAACAACTATTTCAAATGGTGATTTTATTATAGTTGGTAATGATGGCGGTTCTGCTATTAATGCTTTAACACTCGATATGTCAGATGCAGGTGTAGCAACTTTTAACAGTAGTGTTATACTTAAAAATCTTTTATCAATCAGTAGTGATTCAACATCTGCATTTTTACAAACTGGTAGTGATGTTCTACAGTTTGGAACAAGTAGTAATGATCCTTTAACAATTTTTACTAATAATAGTGAGAGAGTACGAATTGACGCTTCGGGTAACTTTTTGGTGGGAGCTTCAGACCAAGCATGGCAAACATCTTCTGGGTTTAGAGTAAATTCACCTGGTCAAGCATCACAATTTGTAACAATCACAAACACTTCAAGCACAGCAACGGATGAAACTTTGATTCTTCATAGACAAGCAGCAGTAACGGCGGGTGAAGCAATACAATTTTATAGAGCTGGTGTTGCTGTTGGTTCTGTTAGAGTTTCTTCTGGCTCAACATCTTTTGATACATCCTCTGATTATAGATTAAAAACTAATGTTCAAACTATGAAAGACAATGGTTTAGAGAGGGTTAAAAAACTAAGACCTGTAACATTTAATTGGATAGAAGATGATGATGGAATACATGAAGGTTTTATTGCCCATGAAATACAAGAAGCAGGTTGGAACGAGGGTATAGCGGGTGTCAAAGATGATGAACAAATTCACCAAGCAGTTGACTATGGTAGAATTACACCATTATTAGTAAAAGCTATACAAGAACAACAAGAGCAAATTGATGCCTTAGAATCTGAAATTAATAAATTAAAAGGAAAATAAATATGGCAATATCTTATGCGTGGGACTGTAAAACTTGCGACACATACCCAACAAAAAGCGGTAAGTCTAATGTAGTGCATCAAGTACATTGGAAACTTACTGCAACAGACGATACTAATACTGACAGCGATGGCAATAATTGGACAGCATCTTGCTATGGTTTACAAGCATTAGATACAACTGATTTATCTAGTTTTAAAAATTGGTCTAGTCTTACAAATAATGATGTACAAACATGGGTAGAAGCTGCATTGGGTAGCGACAAAGTGACTAATATGAAAGCTGGATTAGATGCTGAAATAGCTGAAAATGTTAGTCCATCAAGCGTAACTAAAATTTTAAGCGAATAAAGTATTTAAAGAAGGTAGTGAAAAATGGAAGAAAGACAATTATTTTTAAACATGTTACAGCTTATTGATGTTAGTTCAAAAAGAGGTGCATGGGGTGGTAACGAGCTTGAAGCCGTTGCTTTAACAAGAAAAGCTGTCGTGGAAAAACTTAAAAGTTTGGAGGAGTCAGTAGAAGAAAATGTCAGTAGTCTACAAGACGAAGACAAGGAGGAATAATGAGTATTTTAAAATTTATAATAATCTGCAATGCAATCGTAACCATCGCATCTTTGATAGCAGCTCTGACTCCAACACCAAAGGATGATAATTTTTTTAAAAAAGTATATTCTATAATTGATTTATTTGCGCTGAATATAGGGCGCGCCAAGGAGAAATAATATGAGCTGGTGGAACAAGGTAGTTGACTATTGGACTAACACAGAACGAAAAAAAGTTAGGACTAGAAACAAAAAAGGCCAATACGTTGGCGATGATAAATCTACTCCGGATGTGAATGAAGCATATACCGAAGTCAGAGTAAAAAAATCTACTAAAAAGTAAATGTCAGATCTTCAACAAGCGATGGACAAAATAGCTGCGCACGAACGCGAGTGTGCTATACGTTATGAAAACATAGAAAGAAGGCTTGAAGAAGGATCGAAAAAGTTTGACAAATTAGAAAGCATGATCTGGGCCGTATATCCATTTATAGTGGCTGTGGTTGGGTTAGCATCGTTTCTATGAATACAGAAGAAAACATAGATGTAACCGGTAACTTTGCAGATAAAGTCGAAAACAAAGAGCCTGTAATTAAGAAAAAACTTGAGCTTGACATTGACGTCAATCAACACAATAGCGGAGATAATCCTTTTCAAAAATGGATTTTTCTTGCTAAAACAGTAGACGCTTGGAGAATTTTTCCAAGAATTTTTGTTAGCGTTTACATCGTTTTGTTATACAAAGTCGTGACCTGGTTTATGATTCTTGACGAGCCAAACCTTGAACAAGCAGGCTTAGTTTCCATTGTTGTCGGTGCTATGGCAGCGGTGTTTGGTATTTACGCTGGCACATCTGGACAAAGCAAGAAGTTTAAAGGCGAAGACTAATGGACCAAGCCATAGGCTTGATTAGTGATTTAGGTTTGCCAATCGCAAGTGGCCTTATCATGGGTTACTTTATTTTTATCATAATCAAACAACTTATGACTGGTCTTGTAGCAGAAATCAAAACTGTCCAGAGCATAACTAAAATGCTTATTACCAGGGCCTCCATAATGAACAACGACATTATACGCATAGATACTATTGTCAGTAGTGCTTTAGATATACCGCCAGATCTTGACCGCATAGCTAGAGCAGAAAACTTTGTAGAAGACGGCAAAATAGATGCCCGGAGAGATTAATGGAGGTTGTTGATCTCATACAAAAGTTTGGTTTTCCTACAGTTATGGTTATAGGTCTAGGCTATTTTGTTTACTATGTATGGCAAACAATTACAAAAACCATAGATCCTGCTGTGTCTGAGATGAAAACTACCATAATTAGACTGACCGATCAGCTTAGACTACTTGACCAAGATATGATACGCTTAAAAGAGAAGGTCGACACTGTTGTTAGGCTAAAAGAAAATGAAAAAAGTAATATACAAAAATCCTCTCATAAAAATAATAAGTAGTTATATCTTATTATTCACACCTTTAATATTTGGAGATGAAATTAAATTTGGCTTCAAATCACCCTCTTTCAGCGGTGTCGGAACTTCGGCTCATTATTTGACCATTGAAAATCAAGAGTTTACCAGGCGTGAGGCCTTGGCCGCAGAAATTAAAGCCTTAAAAGAAGCAGCAAAACGCGAGGAAGAAAACACGACTTTAGCTAGGTTCATTCGTAATTTTGAATCGCGTATTTTTGCCCAGCTCTCACGTCAATTAGTTGAACAGTTGTTTGGTGAAAATCCAGCAACCTCTGGATCTTTTACCTTGTTTGATAACATCATAACCTGGACCTCCGATGGGACATATATAACATTAACCATTTATAATACTTTAGATGAAAGCACTACCGAAATCACTATCCCTATTGGCGACTTTGGCTTTGGTGGCTAGTTGCACGACGCATCAAAAGTATGTTTCACCCTGCTTAAAAAACCCAAACCAAGACTATAAAGACCTAGTTACTATTATTGGTGAGCGCAAGTGTTTTTCTAAATCAGCCTTCATAAATCGTCCGATTACAAAAGAAATACTAGAAGTACCTGCTCCAAAACAAAAACCTGTAGTAGCTGTTTACAAGTTTAGTGACTACACCGGGCAAAGAAAAAGTGTAGATGGTTATGCTAATTTTTCTACTGCAATGACGCAAGCGCCAGAAACATATTTAATAAGAGCGCTTAAACAATCTGGCTTCTTTCGTGTAGTCGAGCGTGGTGGAATCGATCACATCACAAAAGAGAGGCAGATAATTAGATCTACTCGTGAAAAGTTTGATGATAGTAATGACCAACTTCCTCTACTTTTTGCTGGTCTTATTATTGAGGGTGGGATTGTTGATTACAACACCAATCTTTTAACTGGTGGTATCGGTGCAAGATACTTAGGTATAGGCGCAAGCAAGCAATATCGTGAAGATACTGTATTGGTTTCTATACGAATGGTGTCGGTAAGCACGGGTGAAATACTGCTTGAAAACTTAACAACTAAAACTATCTTATCAGTAGGAATATCTAAAGATTATTTTAGATATATAGCCGATGGTCTGGAATTAGTTGAGTATGAGTCTGGAAATGCTATGAACGAAAGTAAGTCCATCGCTTTGCAAAGCGCCATAGAAATTGGTATCGTTGATATAATAAACCAAGGTAGTGAGTTAGGTTTTTGGACTTTTACGGAGAACTAATGAGATATTTATTTATTCTTTTACTCTCAGCTACCTTATTAGCTGATAACGAAATTTATGTAGATCAAAGCGGCTCTAATGCTTCTATTGATCTTGAACAGCTAGGATCTACCAACCTTATTGGTGGAACTTCGGCTTCATCTGGTTCAATGACTGCTCTTGATTTAGACGGAGCAACCATGGTGTTAGACATCAATCAAATAGGATCTAGTAATATTTTTAGATCCGATGCTATAGACGGCGGTAACTTTACAGGTTTTTTTGAATTTGATGGCGACAGCAATGTTTGGGACTTATTGATGAACTCGACAGGACTTAGTGCAACAGACTATGTAAATTTAAACATCGATGTTACAGGTTCCAGCAACACAGCTGATATAAAAATTGGTGAAGATGACGATGCAAGTTATTTAGACTTGGATTGGATAATTACTGGCGATAGCAACGATTTTGATTTTGATATTGATTATGAATATGCAACCAATTACATGGACATCAACGGATCAACTAACACAGTAAACTTTACTGGTAGTGGCTATGGCGCAAGCTCAAGCGACGCTGGATATTTTTACCTTGACCTAGATGGCAGCGGTAACACTTTCAACATAGATCAAACATCAACTTTAGCTCGTGACTGGCTTAAAATCATATCTAACACTTCTAATTCTAATATCTGCATCGTACAAAGCGATGGCGGTACAAGCACAAGTTGCTAGTATCGGTGATATTACTGAATTAAAAGGTTATGGGCAGGTAGTAAGAGGCCAAGCATATCCAGCTGAATTAGATTTTGATATTGCTTCAAACGATGAGGTGCAAACAAGAGCTGGTCGTGTAGCTATAACTTTTCTTGATGACAGCACAGTAAAACTAACCGAGCACTCACAATTACTAATTGATAAGTATGTTTTTGATCCAAACCCAGATAAATCAGAAATGGCTTTGCAATTTGCCAGCGGTACTATTCGTTTTATATCTGGTAGCGTAAATAAACTTAACAAAAAAAATATAACTCTATCTACGCCGACTTCACAGATTTTTGTAAGAGGTACTGACTTTACAGCAACAGTAAACGAGCTTGGCGAAAGTTTAATTATTCTTTTGCCCGATCAGTTTGGCGATGCTAGTGGCGAAATATTAGTAACAACCGCAGCAGGACAGGTTGTATTAAACAAACCTTACCAAGCTACCACTACAACTGTGTTTGAAAGCACACCATCTAAACCTGTTACTTTGGATATATCATTAGAGTTTATAGATAATCTGCTTATTGTTTCACCGCCAAAACAAGAAATATTAGAAGAAGAAGTACAGCAAACACAAACCGCTGATTACCTTGATTTTACAGATTTAGACGTAGATTTATTAGCAGAAGATTTATTAGAGGAAGATCCAAACTTTGATTTTACAGAGCTGGATATTGATTTATTAGATGTAAATTTTCTTGAAGATTTGTTAGATGTCATTGATGATTTAGATACCAAAGAAGAAGAAGACCAGCTTACTAATTTTGTTGCTGGTATAAATATAGCAGGCACAGCTGTAGGTCAAGACAGAGATACTCAAATAACTACACTAATTCAAGGTAGCCAAGTAAAACTAATTCGTACAGTCAATCAAAGTGCCCAGGTTCTTGTGAATGGCGATCAGTCTTACACAGTAATTTTTATACAAGACGGCGTATCTAAGGTTGTGCAAATCAATGGTACAGGCAACTCAAGCATAACAATAAGGCAAGGTTCTTGATGAAGAAAGTTATATTCACCACATTTATAATACTGTTACTGCCACTGTTGTTTCAGTTATATCCTTTACAGATTCTAAAACTACAAACATTCGATGCTTTTGTAGAAGAACAACAACCAAGTGGCAACTTTGTAATTTTAAGTATCAGCGAAGAAGATATAGAAAAAGAGGGTGGTTGGCCTATTCCTAGAAGTCGTTTGGCACAAATACATGTAGATTTATTAAATGCAGGTGCGCTTGGTGTTGGTTGGGTAGTTAGCTTCCCACAACCCGATCGCTTTGGTGGCGATGAAGTTTTTTTAGAGGCACTAAGTTATGGCCCATCTGTTTTATCTATGTATGAATATAACAATGGTAAGTACCCACCTACCACGGGCACTGTTTTGCTCGGCGATAATATATTTGGCATTTCTGCCTCTGGAGTCGTAGAAAATACACAAATACTACAATCTCTCCCCCAAGGTATTTCTTCGGCTCCAACAGAGGTAGATAATCTGGTAAGACGCATACCTTTGTTGTATCAAACACCAGATGGTTTTGTACCGAGTTTCGGAACCGAAGTGTTGAAAATGATAGTAGGAGCAAAAACCTACATAATTAAAGGCGACGAAAATGGAATACAACAAATTACTGTGCAAGGTTTACCACCTGTTGATGTAGACCGCTTGGGTAGAAAATGGGTGTCCTGGGTAAACACACCAGAAACCACATTAGAAGAAATGGATGTCAACGGCAAATATGTTTTTGTCGGAGTGGATGCCGCAGGTATCATGCCGCAAGTTGCAACGCCAGTTGGATTACTTGAGCCACATAAAATTCAAGCTGCATTATCCGAGTCAATTTTGCTTGAAAACTCACCTTATATTCCAGATTGGGCGATTGCGGTCGAAATTTTAATTTTTACGATTTTTGTGCTCACCATTTCGTTTGTACTTGCATATCTCAACATGACTAAGGCTTTGGCTTTCGGTGCAATTTTTGTTGCCTCTACAGGCGTCTTAGGCGTTTTTAGTATAAAAAACGGCATTTTATTGGACTTTTCTTGGACTTTTGTATCAGAAATGGTTATGAGTGGCGTAGTTTTCTATATGCGCTTCCGAGAACAGTACAAATTGCGTTTAGAAATTAAAAAACAATTTGAACATTATTTAGATCCACGACAAGTTAAACAGCTCCAGGACAATCCAGACTTGTTAAAACTTGGTGGCGAGAAAAAACATTGCACTTATCTTTTTACAGATCTTCGTGGCTTTACTGCTTTGAGTGAAAAATTATCGCCAGAAGAAGTGACCGATATAATGAATCAAACCTTAACTGTCCAAGTAAACGCTGTGCAAAAACTTGGAGGTATGACAGATAAATTTATCGGCGATGCAGGCATGTTCATTTTTGGAGCGCCTTTAGATTTAGAAGACCATGAAACCAAAGCAGTGCAAGCTGCAATAGATATACAAAAGGGTATAGCTAAGCTAAATAAAACACTTTCTACTCCAGTCCAGGTGGGCGTGGGTGTTCAATCTGGTGTTGCTTGTATAGGTAACATGGGATCTGATACTAGGTTTGATTATTCTGCTATTGGCGATCCCGTCAACACCGCAGCTAGACTTGAAAGCGCTACAAAAGAAGTCGGCGAAGATATATTGATTGGACACAAGACTGCAAAAAATTGTAAACTTGTATTAAAATTACTAAAACCTATTAGTGTAAAAGGTAAAAAAGACAAATTAGAGATATGGACAGTAAATGAGTAAAGTATTGTTAGGCGTAGTCGGCGCGCTGGTTTTATTGTGTAGTTTTTTATATTGGCAAAATAGCAGACTGTCTGCCTTGAATGATGCTTTTGTTCTAAGAGATGCAGAACAAAAAGCTGCAATAGAAAATTTACAGAGTGATTTTAACTTACAAACTAACTCTTTATTAGAATTACAAGCAAAAAATCAAGAAATAGAGGCGGAGATGACAAGATACCTTGACATTTTCAAAAGACATAACCTGTCTAAATTAGCTATAGCTAAACCCGGACTAATAGAAACTAGGGTAAACAATGGGACAAAAGATGTATTTGATAGCATTGAAAAAGATACTGCTGGTATCGACGATCTCGATAGCGGTTTGCAGTTGCAGCCTAATACCGACTAGAGAAGTAGAAGTAATTAGCAAACCTATAGAGCGCAAAATTGTGCAACCTATTTTGCCAAAAGCTGTGGATTTAAAAGATCCTTATTGGTATGTGGTTTCTGAGAAAAACATAGATGAATTTTTGAGTCGTATAGAACAAGAACACGGATCTGTTGTATTCGTGGCCATGTCTATACCAGACTATGAGCTAATGGCTTATAATATGCAGGAATTAAAAAGGTATATACAAGAATTAAAAGAAGTAGTGGTTTATTATAGAAAGGTAACTACTAATACAGGAGAAGACGATGAGTAATTCGCCAGAAGCATTTGTTTATAAATGCAAATTAAAGTCTGTAACCGATGGAGATACTATTCGTTTAGCCACTATAGATCTTGGTTTTTCTGTGCAACTACACAACAAAGCTGTAAGGGTTGCTGGCATTGACACACCAGAGAGTAGAATTAATATAAAAAAATACCCAGAAAGAGCGAAAGAAAAAGAGCTTGGCTTATTAGCAAAACAAAAACTCAAAGAATGGTTGGTGGGGGATATTACATTAAGATCCTATGGCACTGACAAATATGGGAGGGTGTTGGGCGATGTATTTTGTGAAAAAGGTAATATTGCTGATTTGCTCAAACAAGAAAATCTTGCTGTCGATTATCATGGCGGCACAAAAACAAAAATATGGGGAGAATAAAATGAATAAAATGGAAATATCACAAGAAGGCTTATCTTTAATTAAAAAGTTTGAAGGCTGTAAATTAGAAAGCTATCAATGCGCTGCTGGAGTTTGGACGATAGGTTACGGCTCGACTAGCGGTATAAAAGAGGATATGAAAATATCTCAACAAAGAGCCGATGCTTTGTTATTGGAAGATGTAGCTGTTTTTGAGGAGGCTGTTAATAAAGCAGTTGAAGTGCCGCTTGAACAATACGAGTTTGATGCCTTAGTGTCTTGGACATTCAATTTAGGTCCCACAAACTTAAATTCTAGTACGATGCTCAAGGTTTTAAATGAAAACAAAAAGAGTGAAGTACCAGCACAAATGCGTAGGTGGAACAAAGCTGGTGGTGAAACTTTACAAGGATTAATCCGTAGAAGAGAAGCTGAGTCGCTGCTTTTCCAAAACGAACAATGGCACGAAGTTTAACTATATGTAATACTACCCCTAGGCGTTTTACGCTTAGAGTTGGGTGGTTTTTTACGTCACTACCTAACTGCCCGACTCGCTTATGAACGAGGTTTCTTTTAAAGATTTTGATATTTTATCGGAGCAAGATAAAGCCGAAGCTGTGGCTTTATTAAATCGTTACGATCAGTTAGAAAAACAAGACTCTTGCCAAGCAGATTTTATTTCTTTCGTAAAACACATGTGGCCAGAGTTTATTGAGGGTAGACATCATAAAATTATTGCTGACAAATTTAACAAGATAGCAGATGGTAAGCTAAAAAGGCTTATTGTTTGTTTACCTCCAAGACACTCTAAATCAGAGTTTGCCTCAACTTTTTTTCCAGCTTGGATGATGGGCCGCAGAGGCGATTTAAAAATAATTCAAACCACTCACACGGCTGAGCTAGCTGTGCGTTTTGGTCGTAAAGTAAGAAACATAATAGACAGCGAAGAATATCAACATGTGTTTCCAGAATTAAAATTACAAGCAGATAATAAATCAGCAGGTCGTTGGACAAGTAATCAAGAGGGTGAATTCTTTGCAGCTGGTGTAGGTGGTGCGATTACAGGACGTGGCGCAGATTTGTTGGTTATTGATGATCCTCATTCAGAACAAGATGCCATGTCACCAAAAGCCTTAGAATCGGCTTATGAATGGTACACATCTGGACCAAGACAGCGTTTACAACCGGGCGGAATAATTGTGATAGTAATGACAAGATGGAGCACTAAAGACTTGGTTGGCAAAGTTCTAAATAAACAAGGCGAAGACCATGCTGATAAATGGGAGGTAGTTGAGTTTCCAGCAATTATGCCAGACTCAGAAAATCCTTTATGGCCAGAGTTTTGGAAAAAAGATGAGTTGCTAGGTGTCAAAGCATCTTTACCCATATCCAAATGGAATAGTCAGTGGATGCAAAATCCTACCGCAGAAGAGGGATCTATAGTCAAAAGAGAGTGGTGGAATAGATGGGAAAATCCAGATATACCAGATTACTCTTACGTTATACAAAGCTACGATACTGCGTTTTCAAAAAAAGAAACAGCAGATTACTCGGCTATAACAACTTGGGCGATATTTAACAGAGAAGAAGACGCAGATGAAATAATTCTTCTTGATGCAAAAAGAGTGCGTTGTGACTTTCCAGAGTTGAAACGCATGGCTCTAGAAGAATATAGATATTGGGAGCCGGATTGTGTTCTTATTGAAGCAAAAGCATCTGGAACACCTCTTACGCATGAGTTAAGAAGAATGGGTATTCCTGTTACTGCTTACTCACCAAGTAGAGGTCAAGACAAAATAGCAAGAATGAATAGTGTCGCACCCATGTTTGAGTCTGGTATGGTATGGGCACCAGAGCATGATTTTGCAGAAGAAGTAATAGAAGAAATGGCATCATTTCCATTTGGAGATTATGATGACTATTGCGATAGTGCTACAATGGCCTTGATGCGTTTCCGACAAGGTGGTTTTGTATCTTTACACGAAGATTATCAAGATGAGGTGCGATTATTAAAAAAGAACAGGACAGTTTATTATTGAAAATTTATTTAACTAGGTTTGTTTGGGATGGCAAAGAATATGGCGGACCTAACATACATGCAGAAACCATCGAGATAGCAGAGGCTATTGCAGAACTGCATGGTTTAACTGTAGAGGGCGAACTAACAGATATAGTTGGAATGGAAAAAGATGAAGCAAGAGTGATACACTAGGTAATTATGGCGATAGACAAACAATTAGGCACAGAAGATAATCCAGATGTAAGAGTGCAAAGCTCTGCTGTTGAAATACCTCTTGATACCACAAGAGAAGACCAAATAAGAGAAGCTGCTGAAATACTTGTAGAAAATGAAAATTTGTTTATTGATGAAGAAATACAAGGCTCACAGCCTCAAGAGATGGATTTTAATTCTAATCTAGTAGATTTCTTAGGCGAAGACATACTACAAAACATTTCTAACGATTTACTCAGCTCAATTAAAAGCGACAAACAATCCAGATCTGAATGGGAAAAAACCTATACCGATGGCCTTAAATATTTAGGTATGAAGTTTGATGACTCAAGATCGCAACCATTTGAAGGTAGTTCTGGCGTGGTCCATCCTATTTTGGCAGAGGCCGCTACTCAATTCCAAGCACAGGCTTAC
>CERH01077156.1_pt1 | contig 12844 bp, 22 predicted proteins | sample 530991 | NCBI WGS metagenome assembly CERH01 (sample SAMEA2621191, study PRJEB7988) | marine metagenome | biome: marine biome (ENVO:00000447); feature: mesopelagic zone (ENVO:00000213); material: "saline water (ENVO:00002010), including plankton (ENVO:xxxxxxxx)" | depth 800 m | reverse complement strand
ACAATCCAACCAAAAGTAGACCAGTAGTCAACCACAAACGACCACTGGTTTGCAGTTACAAAGTAGATAATCACACAGCGAACGACCAGTTGCCAGCCATGAAGCGGCCAGCAATCTGCCTTCACGCGCGTGTAATTATATAAATATAAAACAAAGTAAAGATAAAAACCACAAAGGGGCCGACCGAAGTCGACCCCAACACGTGAGATACACAATGATTGTGTTCGTTTTTAAAGTGGATATTTTCTTAGACCAAGCTCAAAGAAACTTACTGTTGGTATCAGTTCTTTGTATGCTCGTACCCAAGCCTTTGTTTCGCTGCTTTCATCCCAGTCACAGATGCGCTCACCATTGGCCCTACATATCTTCCAGCCGCCATCTGTGGGTAGGCAGAGAACGTAGTCGTCTTTCAGGTGCAGCCTGACAAGGTGCTTGCAGACAAAGGTTTGGATTCCAAGTTTGTAATATGCGTTGGCACTTGAGCCACGGGTAAGATCAACAAGGCGTTTGGTTGCAAGGTACCACTTGTGATCCAGGCGACAGTAAACGTTGCGAGCATTGACGTTGCTTCGTTTACGACCACGGCCACGGCCTTTGATGATTTCTCCGTACATGGTGACGTTGACATGGTGATCACAACTGGGTCTAGAACGTTTGCCTTCGTACAACAGGTACGCTTGTGGGTCCAGCCATACCTTGACTTCAACGTAGTCGTCTCTGATTTTGGTTGCGCCAATTGGAAGGTCCATGGCAATCATCCTGTCCCAGTTCGAACGGTCGGTTGTTGCACAACGATGTATTCTGCCAGCGTTCATGATGCCATCGAGCCCGAGGTAAGTGGCCACGATGTGCAACAGACGTTCTCTTGTTAGCTTTCTTTTGTGGGTTGCTTTCATCTTCCCCGCCTCCGAAGTCTCATTGATTCGTTGCGCTTCTCGTACAGATACTGGTCAACGCAAGTCAGGAAGACTTCATGCTGTAGTGCCTCAAGAATGATGTCATCGGCTAAGTTCTCAATCTCCTCATCGGTGATGTCTGGATGTATCTCCAACCCGATGATTCTTTCAATGAACTCGTCTGGGAGTTTTGGGTTCTCTACATCATCCATAGCAAACCTCCAATGACGAGTGAGCAAAAGACGAAAGCCAGTCCATCGGTGAACAGCTTGAACGCTTCGCTGTGGCTTTGTTCGCACGACCATAGTGGCTTCAACTCCATGCCGGATTTTGTGATTACAGTCTCGTCGTGTTCACTGCACGTTATCAGGTCATCGAGCGGAATGACAAACGTCAATCCGAGTCGAGTGGTAACTTGTATTCTATCCATGTGTATTTCTTCCATGACTTCTCCTATGGAATGTAAGTGTGGTATTTTGCTTTTAGATATTTTAGTTTTACGTACGGGTCAAATGATTTAGGAACGTAGATAACCCATCGACCAGGTCGGCTCCCGTCTCGCCAGTGACCCAAGGGTCTTACGTGAGGCTGGTTGCGTTCTGAAATCCAAGTCAGACCGCAGTCAAACCGAGACGTGTCCAGTCCATTTGGTTTGGTTGGATTGGGTGTTCTTGTCCACTGGTGTTGTCCCAGTTCATACAAGAACACCTCATCCTGTTTCAGGTAATGGCGAATAACTATCTGCCTACCCTGACAGCAGTACAGGAAGTTTCGTATTCTTCTCGTAAGGAAGGTACACTTTGGACCGCCCTTGTGAAAGTTGTCCGATGGTCTGACGTGCATACGGCATGCGTATTCATTCATGTTGTCTCCTAGAATGGTGATTAAGGCCAGAACCGCATTTGAAATCTTGGATCTGTAGTTTGCTCTTGTGTTCTTGCGAGTCTTATTAAATGTCTGCATTTCTTCTTCACATATTTTGGTAAGCTTTCAAAATCATAATCAAATAACCATGAACCATTTCCATAATCTGTGTGATAAACACCATATTGATTAATTTTTATCTTATGAATCACAAGATATGGAAGAGATCCATCAAGCTCAGAAATTAATTTTTTGGCTGTTTTAATATTTTGAATAAAATTGTCTAGTGCTGAAGATGATTCTGATAATTTAAAAATACCACCATCAAGTTCGTCTAAATTTGATCCATTACATATTTGTATTTCATAATATGTTCTATTTGCTCCGTCGTTCATTGTTGTCTCCTAGAATGGTGGTTCGGTTGGTGGTTGGTATCCATGGTATTCCTCGAGCGTAATCACGCCTAGAATAACTTTTGCATACCTACTGAGCATGAGAGGGTCACCCTCTTGCGTAAGTACGTCCACGGCCATCGTGCGGCATTTGTTATACAACTGATGAGCGGTCAAGTACACGTTGTTCTCCCATGAACATTTGTATAAGTGTTCCAGGCAAAGACCAAGAGTATCGTTCCACCATCTGTGTTGCTGGGCATACTCCGCACGAAGTTCTTCTGTCGATTTGGTTTCTGCATTTGTGGATGTGGTTTCTTCAATCATTGTAATCTCCGATAGATGTTCTCGTTGTATGTCAAACAGACTGCAAAGTATCTTGACCTTATCTCCGGTCATATGTTTGTACAAAGCCTGAATGAGAAGGTCACGTTGGTGATGGTTATAGAACTTATACCTTTCAGGAAGCTTGGAATGGCCTTCCAACCTTTGAATGGCATGTTCCGACATGACGCCAACTGCTTCTGAAAGTTGAGCACGTGTCATGCCACAGTTTCTCTTTCGTATGTGCTTCAGTTGGCATCCCCAACTCATTCTGCTCGATACTATAATTTTGTTCATTGTTATCTCCGTGTGTGTTTATTGTGACTGCCAAATCAGTTCAATGATTATGATGATGAATATGAGTAGCATTCTAATTATCTCCGTATTTTTTGTTAAAGTTTTCCATAACCCAACTAGTATCTAGTTTATGTTGATCTAAAATCCATTCAATGTTTTTCCTCACCCAAACAAGAGCCTGAACTTTGTTGTCAAATCGTTCGAGGTAACAAGTTTTCCAACTAGTCACCATGTACCTTTTTTTGGGGTCGTTAAGGTCACGACAAACTTTTATTCCATATCGAAGCAAAACAGATCTTAAGGAGTTGTCAACCTTTGGGGGTGTCACCAGATTTCTTTTATTCATTGTGTTCTCCTATTTTCTTTAAGATTTGTTCAATAGTTTCAGTGACCCTAATGGTATTTTTATCAGGCAACTGAAGGACTGTAGAATCTTTAATCCCTTTACATATGTAAAGGATGTGTTCTGGATTGACTATGACTGGACTGGTTTCATCATTGCCATAACTTTCTGTAAGTTCTATAAATTTAGGTTTCATTGTTGGTTATCTCCGTGTGTGTTTATAGTTTGATTGTTCCATCAAAGTTCTTGATGAAGAGTAAAGCCTCCAGTGGGCTGGGGAAAGTCTTATCGTAGATTGGTTGGGGCGAACCAACCTCACAGTTTCCAAAGGGACTGTCGTAGAAGACGATGCAGCATGGTTCATTCCAAGCAACGTCACTCTCATGCAGGTCATCACAGAGTACCAGGTGAAGGTGTTCCCACTCCAGTACCATGTAGTCACAGCCTCCACCCGTGGCGATGGGTTCCATGCCACAGGCTTCTGCTGCTTCTCGTATTGATTGTTTTATATTGTAGTAGTTCATTGGTTATCTCCGTGTGTGTGTTTAAAGGTTACTATTAATGAAGTCGTAAAGACTTTTATACGTGATGTCAGCTAAGTTCCAAAAGCAACTGTCAGCTACCTGCCCGTCAGGATATACAAACCAAGTTTCATCTTGAAACCTGAATGTTATAAATTGACTTTCCCATAGGTATTTTTGTTTAAACTCAAGGGTCATTGGTTATCTCCGTGTGTGTTGTTATCCAAGACTGTTGTCTCTAAGTATTTGTTTTTCCCAGTGCTTTGATGGTAGGTAATCATAGCTGTTGTGGTCGTATATTATCCAACCGCTGTCTTGCTTCTCCCATATCTGAGCCATTGGAAACTCAGTTGAGGGCCATAGCGTCTTGTAACCAGGTTGAAGTTGTTCTCTTCTATTCCAACAAGATGCTTTGAGAATGACCACAGCAAAGGTCGCTTCGTCTTCAACTATTAATCGTGCTTTCCTAGCATGATTCAAAGTCTGCACAATGGCATTGTGCGAGGTTGTGTTGCTCTTGATTTCATCAAGAAGTTTTACTGAATCTATTTTCATTGTTATCTCCGTGTGTTTATAGTTGTTCTGCAAGCCATTCCGCGACGGCCTTTGTCTTTGTTGATGGGCAGTCTATCCGACGCCACATCATGTCAAGAAGTAGTTTCACGTCCTTTACCCACTCCTCTGTCCCTTTGTCGTGATAGTATTCACGATGAGGTATGGATGTCACACCCTTACGGGACAAATATTTTGACAGCGTATAGTCGCTGAACATATGAGGGGAAACTTCATCCATGTTGAAGACGTCCCATGGATTAAAATGTTCCTGTACTATGTCACGGCATCGGTCTAGCCATTCTTCATGTTTCACGATGCGGACAGGCCCCGCGCCCTCAAATTGATAATCAGGCATGTTGTCAAGTTCGCTTTGTGACATTCCATCTAGAGCCGCCATGATAGCAGTCTTAAGTATTCTATCTTTCATTGTTGTAATCTCCGTGTTTGGGCAACATCGCCCAAGGTGGCCACCAGGTCGAAACCTAGTGGGCAGCTTTGATGATGTTATCTCCGTGTGTGTTGTTAGTTGTTGGGACTGAAGGTGAGCCAGTTCAAAACCTCATCGGCTTTTTGCTTTGCGTCGTCATCCATTCGTGCAAGCATACGTTCTTCACGTGTCGTTGCAAGTCTCATAATCAACCGCTCGGTTATGCGGTTTCGCATCTGCTGGGGAACTTGAACGAGTGCAACAAAGGCTTGATGATTGATACCAAGTGGTTTCAATAAGTCCGTGCTCAAAGTTCGTGTCTTGCATAGTTTCAAGAAAGCTTCTTGTCTTGTCATTGTTATCTCCGTGTGTTGTTAGGCTCTTAGAACGTTGTACCTTCCACAAATAGTGCGGTCGATGATTAAGTCTTGTAGTTTTCGCTTGTCGCAATATGCGATAGCTTCTTCAAGTATTAGTGTTGTAAATACAATCTTCATTGTTAGCTCCGTGTGTTGTACTGAACCTTGTAGTACTTGCCCAGTTGATTGATGATTAGGTATACTTTTGTTGCAGGTACTTCGTCGAGTCGCTCTGCAACAACTTGTTCTACATCTTCAAGTTTGTACTTGCCCCACTGCATTATCATGCCGTGAACATCAAACTCGATGATAGCTTCATCATGGTTGATTGTCATTGTTATCTCCGTGTTAGGGCAGGATTGCCCATTGTGGACACCGAACCGAAGCTCGGTGCGCACCATCGATTATCCTGCTATCCGTTGTTCAGTCCATACAAAGGGACTTGTATTTTTCATGCTGCCTTTGTTAGATAGAAGCACCATGGCACCCTTGTCCAAGAACCGAAGGTCATGACGGTCACCGTCATTCACTTTGATGCTATAGTTTTCAATGAGTTTATCTCTAAGTGCAGCAGCTACCTGCTTGTCTTTTGAAGTCACGATAGCGGCAGTGCCGCCCATCTTGACCAGGTCGATTGCCTTTGCTAGACTTGTTGGGTCTTCACTTACACTGAATGTCTGATGATAGTCAGTGCCGATGGACTTGACTGCTCTGTCATAATCTTTTGTGTAGTCGTAGAACGTAACGTTACGCCCAGCGTATCGTTCGACCGTCTCAGTCCAATCCAAGTCGGATGAACCGTTGAGTCGTACGGCTGCTGATTTTCCAAAGCCCTCAGCCATTCCAATCAGGCTAAGTATGCTAACGTCAAGCCTCATGTTGAAGAAGTCCCTGTGATAGTGCATGGCCCACGTCCGAAGTATTTCGGATTGTTGTTGGAATACAAGCTTCCCGTCACTGTGACCAAGACAATCACGCCGACATGCTGCCGTTGCAAATGGACACACTTGCAAGCCGGATAGAGCATGTGGGGCAAGGTACAACACTTTGCTGAGGTATCCGTAAGCTTCACCCTTTTCAACCTTCTTAGACCCACTCAATATGTCTTTAGTTTGACTTATGTATTGTAGAGCAGCCTCTTCAGGGCTATCACTTGACGCGATAGCTTTGATGGGTTTACGTCGTGCAACAGCTTGGTGTCTTCCGTTGTTAATTGCTTTCCATACGCTAAGTATTTTCAGTTTTTTCATTGTATATCTCGTGTGTGTGGTTTACTCTGGATTGAATAAGCCATGGTAACGGGTGACGGGTCACCCGTTCGCAAGGGTCATTCAAAGGCCAATCTTGGCACGACTTGCTAGGAAGTGTTCCCACATGTCATGTTCATTCTCAAACTTCAGTAACTTCATCGTGTCGAGCTTCTGTTCGGTATGAGTAGAGAAGCTGAAGTCAAGCTCGCCGTGTTCCTCTGCATCGCGTAGGGACGTCACAACCTTGTCAGCTTGCTCTTGTGTTTCAACTTTGATTATTATCGTGGTCATTGTTATCTCCGTGTGTGTCTCATTCGTGAGTGAATAAGCCAAGGTGACGCCCTTCATTGAAGGACGGCAGCTAAGTTCATTCACATGGCGTTATCTTGATACCGCCTTTGCATATCACAGCGTCAAACCTTTCAGCATTGCCCATGAAACGAGTTACCCATTTGCCGCACAAGTCCAAGATAGGACGGTCAACGGTTCCGGCTATGCTGTGTTTTTTGAACTTTGGCAAGTCGGTAACAGTCAACCACATAGTGCGGGTTCCTGCTTCAAAAGACTTTGATAGCATGGTTCCTTTGGTCAATCCGTGAATGCGAAGGGCTTGCCCTTCTATCCATATTCTACGGTTGCCTTTGTTGGTGCCTGACTTAAGGTTTAGCTCCGTGTAAAGTGTATTGTCTATCATTCGAGTATCTCCGTGCAGTTAGAACACACAACGTATTCATGTGTTCAAAGTGTACGGAGATAGCGACAAGGTGAGCTATATTCTCACAAGAGCCCTGTTTGACCACCTGTAACGATAAGATGTTGTCGGTGTTGGGAGTGCTGACGTCTAGCCCTGTGTCGCTATCTCAATACGTGGAGAGATAATAATACAATGTATCGGGGTACTTTTGAGTTTTACAACCTTGATAAAGACTTCATTCTCACGAGAACAAACCAACACAGCACTTTTTGTCTAGCTCCTATTTTAAGTGGAGACCCTTCCGAGCAACAGCTAAACCTGTGTGGTTTGTCTTGCAATCTCACAACATAAGATAAGAACCTTATGTAAGCATTGCCGACTTCCGAGTTTTCAAAGAACGGGAAACGCATTGTTTCCATACTCTATCTTTATCCAATCCTTTACAGATTGCAAGCGATAAACACAAAATAATCTAACTATTCTATAAAGGATTAAGACAAAGAACACAGCAAAAGACCGATGAAACCTAGCAAAAACCCTGATGGAAAAAAATGCATGTAATCGGAGCTTATTCGGAGCTTTTTACCTTGTGACCTTAAAACCAAAATGGTGCAACGTTGCAAAATGGATATGAAAACCTGTTATCGTTTTGCCGGTTTTGGATACCTGAGTTTTAAAAGTTTGAACACGTAGCTGATAATGGATGGTGCGTTGAATGTGTTGAGGCTGTTTGTCTTCACGTCACGTCATGACACATGACACGCACACCACACACCACATGCCTGGCATTGTCCCACATCTGTTCACAATACGAGACGACTGTCCCACCACTGAGACGGTGGGGTGGCTCCCCCCCCGTATGGCGTCTATATATGTGTTATACCCCCTTCGAAGATTTTTTGGACATTCGGGAGTTTTGCTCTTTATAAAAAGATTACAACTTTTTTCCTTGACAAAGTTTCCCGAACTTGTTCTATTACCCAAGGGGTATGCAGTGGTTTTGTAATCGCTGTCAGCACTGGCAAACATGTTTGCCGTGTGCCTAAGCGATTACAAAACTAAGCAATTTACTCTTTTATCGTCATCATATTTTTCCCACACACACGGAGTTAGTTATGGAATTTGATTCCAGAGAAGACCGCTTAACCATCAGTATTTGGTTAAAGGCAATGTTACGAGCAGATACTCAATCCAGGTACGACATGTTGAGTATTTACGAAAGGATATACAACGGTGAGTGTATATTCGAGATTAAGAAGGATTATTCAGACAGCGAAGGCAGTGGGATAATCACGTATTTTGGGCGTAAGGCGAATCGGATGGAACAGATGCCAAGTCCTGAGGCGTTCTTTGAGTACTTTTTGGAAGAGGCTAAGAAGATGGTTGCTGCCAACAAGAAGAGGGCTCAGAAGATTGCCAAGGTTGGTTTCTTTCCTACCCAAATCAGGGACTAGATTTAGACTGTAGATACACTGGCTTGCAATTTTTGACGATAGGGTTGCAAGTTTTTAGTGTACTGCGGTATATTGGTTTCAAGTTGTCTGAAAATAATAAAAGCACACAGACCTTCCCGAATCAGTCTGTGTGCAGAGGGGCCAGAGACAACTGGAGTGGTCCCTCTTGTAGATAATATACCGGTGAATATGCTGGAGCATGCAAAGAGAGATGACATATGGCTAGAGTAGTAGAGTTTGGAATAGATGCGCGTAAGCGTTTGAATGGTGGCGTTTGTAAACTGGGTAACAGTGTTGGTGTTACGCTGGGTCCGAAGGGGCGAAACGTGATGATAAATCGTCCTGTGGGCTCGCCGTTGGTGACGAAGGATGGTGTAACGGTTGCCAACGAGGTCTTTTTGAAGGACAAGATGGAGAACCTAGGAGCGCAGTTGGTAAAGACGGTTGCTTTGGAGACGAGTTCTTTGGCGGGTGATGGTACCACGACGGCGACTGTTTTGGCTCAGGGTATTATTGCGAAGGGTTTGAAGTATCTTGTTGCTGGCTCTAATCCGATGCGTATCAAGGCTGGGATGGAGATGGCGGTACGCAGGGTTGTTGAGGTTTTGAAGTCAAAGGCAGAGCCGATTGTGTTTGAATCAGGTTATGCTGACCGTAATACGCAGATAGCCAAGATTGCTACGATTAGTGCGAATGGTGATTCAGAGATGGGTGAACTGATTTCCAAGGTGGTTACCGGAGTTGGGGACGACGGGGTGATTACTGTTGAGAATGGTAATGGTTTTGAGACGACATTTGAGTTGATTGACGGAATGGAGTTGGAAAGAGGGTACAAATCGGCGGCGTTCATCAACCAACAGGCTTCTAATGAGTGCGTGTTGGAAGATGATGAGCATGTTTTTGTGTTTTGCTACTCGGGGAAGATTACTTCTATGAAGAAGCTGATAGAGGTTTTGGACCCGATTCACGACATGGGGAAACCAGTACTGGTTGTTGCGAGTGATATTAGTGGTGATGCGCTGAACATGCTTATTTTGAACAAGCAGAAGGCAGATTTTCAGGTATGTGCCGTGAAGGCTCCTGGATTTGGGGATAAGCAGTTGGAGATTTTGGGTGATTTGGCTGCATCTACGGGTGGGGTGCTTGTCGATGGCGACCTGATGTACCGGAAAGTGGGGTTGTGTGACTTTGGTAAGTGCCGAAAGGTGGTTGTTACCAAGGATACCACGACTGTTTTGGGGTCAATGGGGACCGAGTTCGAGGTTTTGGAGCGTATTGGCGAGATTGAGGACGCTGCTGCGCAATCTGATACGGTTCATGAGATGAGATACCACCGTAAGAGGGCCGCATCGCTTGTTAACGGGCTTGCGGTCATCAAGGTGGGTGCATTCACGGAAGTTGAGTTGAACGAGAAGAAGGCACGTCTGGAGGATGCTTTGAATGCGGTGCATTCTGCTATTGAGTCTGGGGTTTTACCAGGTGGTGGGACCGCTCTGGTGAAATGCATACCGTATTTGGACGAGATAGTGTTGGATGATCCGGAAGTCCAGATGGGTGTGAACCTCATCAAGGACTGTTTGTCGATGCCCGTGATGCGTATCGCACAGAACGCGGGGATTGATGGGCAGATTGTTCTAAGCAAAGTGAGAAGCCATGATGACTTCCTGTGGGGGTACAATGCTCAGAGGGGAGAATACGGGGACATGGTAGAGATGGGAGTGATTGATCCGGCCAAGGTGACGATTACTGCATTAAGTAAAGCTTCATCCGTTGCTGGGATTTTCCTGACAACTGAAGCGGTGGTCCGTAACAAATAAAGAAGGGGCGGCAAGCCACCCCTTCAACTCATATCCTAACCCCACACACCGTGGTTAGTTTTGCACAGACTTTCTGTGCTTTACTAGCTTAGTTGAGTTATTTGAAGTTGACAACTAGATTTGTTATTAGTAAGATAAGTTTACAGAATCTTTGGAGGAAGAGTGGACCACGCCAAGAAAGTCTCAAAGAAAATCAAGAAGTTGAAAAAAGAAGGTAAGCCTCAAAAGCAATCCGTTGCCATCGCTCTAAGCATGGCGAACAAGAACCGTAAGAAGAAATCATCTAGCTACTACTAGGAGCAACCATGCCCAATCCTGATTTAATGAAAGACCTTGAATCCGACCTTGAAAATGCACTGGAAGCCAAGGACGCTCAGAAGTTGATGGACTACATCAACAAGGTTCGTAACGAACAAAAAAGATACGACTCAGACATGATGAAGCAGATGAGCGGTGACGACTCTGATGAGAACAAAGGTAAGTCTGGTAGCATGATGCGCACCATGGAGAAGCCGTCATTTGAAAAAAAAGAACCTATTCAAATGATTGAAAGAATGGATATTTTAATCAAGAAAGCCGAAGACGGCATTATGGACTTACCAAGCGATTAGGAGATTACCATGGAAGACGCAAAAGGAATGAAAGAGTTGGCTGGCAAGATTTCAAGTAAAGGAACCTTGCGTTTGCCTGGTGACAAAACATGGGAATACGTTGTTCGAGATGGCCAATGGATGACCCGTAAAGTGGGTACTGATAGGTTTATACCTATAGCGAGTTTAAATGTACGAGATGCTATCGCTGCTGAAGCCAAGCTGGATGCAGCCTTTTCAGATGCACGCGAACAAGAATCTGCTATGGAGTTCCCTTTACCGAGGGGTGTGAAACCACCTGAGTTTCCAAAGCCATCTATACAACCACCCATAGAACTTCGCGCTCGTCTAGAAACAGATGAAGAAGCCATATCCCCTAATAGCGGTCTTGATTTGCAAAGTCCAGATGTATTTTTTATGCTAGAAGATCAAAATGATCCATTTGAATACATGGTTCGAGATGGTAAATGGGTTACCCGAAAGAAAGGTCAGGACAAGATCCTTACACTTGACAGCCTACCAGCGGACAAGCAGTTGGAAGCCATACAAAAGCTTGACATGAATTTTCCAGACGTGCGTACAGACGAACAAAAAGCAGACACTTACAGTAAGTTGGCTGAAGTGGCGTTGGAACTACCTGATGCCAATCCGATGGCCGAACGGCTGGCTGATTTAAGCAGATCTGTGATGGGCAACTAATTAGACGGTGGCCATTCCATCTTGTTTCTGATTGCCCACCTGTAAGCGGTACACCAAACCTTTCGGCACGATTCACTGAAGTCGTATGCTATCTGGTTCCAGGTGTTACCGTCCATCTTGCTTTGGTAGTACAGGAACCCCTTCGTGAGCGTAGGCACGGGCCAAGGCAAGTTCATATCCTGTGCGTACCTCTTGGCCAGACGACGAGCCCACTCTCGGCTGATACCATTCTTTTTCCCAATCACCGTCCATGTACATCGGGTGCGCTGACGCATGTCGTAGCATCTTTTTGAAAGATCGGTTTCGGGGTTTAGCCACGAAGGGACGCAAGTTTTTTCGGATCTTAAATTCATCGTCTCTCAAGTCGAGAAGCAGTTGTCTGAACTTTAATAGCCTAGCATCATCGAAGTTGCATTCTTTTCCTATAAGGGTTGCCATGTATTCACATGCCTCGCTGTTAGGCAAGAACTGGCCATCCAACCATTTTTGTACCGTGCTTGCACTGTAGCCAAGCTTTCGCGCAAAGACCTTGTGCTGCATGTTTATGTCTTCTAATATTTTTCTGAGTAACCATCCAATCATGTTGTCTCCTTACCATGGTAGGTAGTATCTTTCGTCGTAGGTTCTAATGTTGTTGCCAATCCAACGCATCACCGGTACGGCCATGCTGTTGCCCAGCGCTTTGTATCTGTGTCCATCCGGACATTGATCTTCGGTTTTGCCACGCCACTTGATACGCGTGAAGTTATCAGGGAATCCCTGTAGGCGCTCACACTCCACTGGCGTTAGACGCCGTATTCTGTCCTCTGTTACCACTATGTGCTGCTCCGGTCGCTTGTGGTCCGTCGCAGACAAAGTACCGTAAGTCTCGGTATATTTTGAAAAGCCACTTTGTGTGAAGCACCTTTGCAACACTTTGGGTCCACTTCCGTTCGTGGTACCAGTCGCGGTTGTCATGGTGGGTGCAACCTCACTTATGAGTCCGTTGTACACATCGCAGTAAGTACCCGCTTCATCAGCGGCGGTAATTTTTTTTGTCTGGTGTCCGCTCTTCGTATAATCCCTGCTGCGGCCTTCGGGGTCAAAAAGTACTTTTGCGGCACACTGCCCATCGGCTCCAAGATACCCGACGAGAAAGACTCTGCGTCTTCGTTGGGGTACTCCGAAGTGTTGAGCGTCGAGTACTCTCCAGCACATATTGTACCCGAGGTTAGCCATCTCCCTAAGTAGGGTGCCAAAAGAAACCCCTCCGTCGTTTGACAATACCCCTGGTACATTTTCCCAGACGAACCAAGTCGGGCGTACTGTTTCAACCACTCGAACGTATTCAAGCATGAGTCTTCCCCGAGGATCAGCGAGCCC
>CERH01015136.1_pt1 | contig 12887 bp, 6 predicted proteins | sample 530991 | NCBI WGS metagenome assembly CERH01 (sample SAMEA2621191, study PRJEB7988) | marine metagenome | biome: marine biome (ENVO:00000447); feature: mesopelagic zone (ENVO:00000213); material: "saline water (ENVO:00002010), including plankton (ENVO:xxxxxxxx)" | depth 800 m | reverse complement strand
TGGTCGATCGGCAGCGCGAGGATGGTCTTGAGCACGTCGGGCTCGGTCGCGGCCAGCGTGCGTTCCTGCGAATAGCGGAAGGTATCGTAGGCGATCCGCTCGCCCGGCGTCAGCGCCGCGCGGTCGATCGTCGCGAGCGCGGCAATATCGCACATCGCCGCCGCGCGTTCGGTCTCATAGGCCGCGGGCGAGAAATCGCCGAGGCTGCCCGCATCGGAAAAGTCGCCGCGATAGAACGCCGCGCGCGGGTTGCGGTCGAGGAAGGCGGCGTCGCTTTCGGCCATCAGCGCGCGCAGACGCTGGCTGTCGCTCTGCGCGGCCGCGACCTGGTCGCAGGCTTGCGCCGCGGGGGCCGCCAGCGCGGTGCCGGCCATAGCCAGCGCCGAGGCGACCTGCAGGACCCTGTGTTTCATGGCCATGCCCTTACTGCCCCCCGCCCGCGACCCAGGCATCGATCTTGGCTTCCAGCACCGGCAGCGGGATATCGCCCGTGTTGAGCACCTGTTCGTGGAAGGCGCGGACGTCGAAATCCTCGCCCAGCGCGGCCTCGGCGCGCGCGCGCAGCTGCTTGATCTTCAATTCGCCGGTCTTGTAGGCCAGCGCCTGCGCGGGCATCACGATATACCGCGCGCTCTCGCTTTCCGCGAAATCGCGCGCCGCGCCATTGGCGACCATATATTCGATCGCCTGCTCTCTGGACCAGCCCAGCGCATGCATGCCGGTGTCGACCACCAACCGCACCGCGCGCAGCATTTCACCGCCCTCGAGCGCTTTCAGCCGTTCGACCGGATCGTCATAGAGGCCGAGTTCGTAGCCGAGGCTCTCGGCATACAGACCCCAGCCTTCGCTGAAGACGGTGAACCCCCCGTAGCGCATGAATTCGGGCAGGTCCTCGTTCTCGATCGCGAACATCGACTGGAAGTGATGCCCCGGATTGCCTTCGTGCATGTAGAGCGAGATCGAGGTGCCCAGCTCGCGTTCGGCGACATTGTAGCCGCTGAAGTAGAAGGTGCCCGGACGCGTCCCGTCGGCCTTGCCCGCCATGTAGCTGGCGGCGAGGCTGAATTTCTCGCGATAGGGTTCGTAAGGCTCGATCCGCAGTTCGGTTTCGGGCTGGCGCAGGAACACCTCGTCCATCAGCGGATCGACCTGCTCGGCCACTTCGTACCACGCGGCCTGCAGGGCGGCCTTGCTGGTGTAGGTGGCGCCGGTGCGGCCACCGGCTTCCGCTTCGGCGGCGTCGATCGCGGCGTTGATCCGCGCAACCTCGGCCAGTCCGGTGTCGTGGATCTGCTGCGCGGTCAACGGCAGCGTCGTGTTGTCCTCGATGCGGTAGGCGTAATAGGCCTCGCCGCCGGGATTGTCGGTCGCGGCGATGCTGGTGCGCGACTGTGCGAGATAGTCGCTCGCCAGGTAATCGCGCAGCTTCTGCAACGCGGGCATCAGCGTGCCGGTCAGCACTTCGCGGTGCTGCTGCGTCAGCCGCGCGCGCTCGGCTTCGTCGATGCTGTCGGGGAAATTGGCGACCGGCGCCCAATAGGGGCTCTGCTCGATCGGCGCGCCGGTTTGCAGGTCGAGCTGTTCGATCATCAATTCGACCGACATGCGCGGCAGCGTGATGCCCTGCGCCGCGCCGGTGCGGAAGCGCGCGATCGCCTGGTCGATGATCTCCGCCATCGCGCGGTGGCGGCTGAAATTGTTCTCGTAATCGTCCACCGTGTCATAGGGCATCAGCGCGCCGGGCGCGGAAAAGCGCGGGTAGAAGACATGCAGCCCGCGGAAATGGTCGATCGGCAGCGCAAGCACGGTGGGCAGCACATCGGGCGCGGTCTGCGCCAGCGTGCGCTGCTGCGTATATTCGAACACGTCGTAGGCGATGCGGTCGGTTTCCCCCAGCGCGGCGCGGTCGATCGTCGCCAGTTCGGCCAGATTGGCCTGCGCCGCCGCGCGGTCCGCGGCATAGCTGGCAGGTGAATAATCGCCCATCCTGTCGGCATCGGAGAAATCACCGCGGAAGAAGGCGGTCACCGGATTGCGGTCGAGCATGGCGGCTTCGCTGCGTTCGAACAGCGCGTGCAGCGCGGCAGCGGCTGCCGCATCGCTTGCTTCGGCCGCGGGTTCCTGCGCCAGCGCGGCGGGTGCGGAAAGCGTGGCGCAGGCAATGGCGATCGCCGATGCGACGCGCGTGAAAGTGGTGGTCATGACGTGGAATTCTCCCCAGGGATCGTGCGGCGACGCTAGCCGTGCGGCGATCCGCCGCAAAGCCCCATCGACCAAGCGTTCTCCCACCCCCGCGAATGGCAGGGCGGATACGCGAGGCAGCGCGGCGAAAGAGCCGCGCGAGAGTTCCTGACAACGTTGACAGAATGCAGCGTTCGACCTACTCCGCACCGGGGAAGCCCGCCGCATGCGATGGTGGCCGGGCGGATTGGGGAGAACGACAAGTGGTAACGGCAACGACCCCCGCGGCAGACGCGGCGACGGAAATCTCGTCGAGCGATCCGGCACCGGCCGAGGGCGAAGGCCATGTCCACGCCCCCAGCCTGCCCCCCTTCGTCTTCGCGCTGTTCTTCATCTTCGGCGGGATCACCAGTCTCAACGACGTGCTGATCCCCAAGCTGAAGGAACTGTTCACGCTCAATTACACGCAGGCGATGCTGGTGCAGTTCTGCTTTTTCGCCGCCTATCTCGTCATCGGCATCCCGGGGGCGAAACTGGTCAAGCGGATCGGCTACATGCGCGGCGCGGTGGCCGGGCTGATGACGATGACCGCGGGTTGCCTGCTGTTCATCCCCGCCAGCACCACGGCGACCTATCCGCTGTTCCTGCTGGCCTTGTTCATCCTCGCCAGCGGGGTGGTGATCGTGCAGGTGGTGGCCAATCCGCTGATCAGCCTGCTGGGCCCGCAGGAGACCGCGCACAGCCGGCTGACTTTCGCGCAGGCGTTCAATTCCTTCGGCACGTTCGTCTTCCCGCTGGTCGGCGCGGGGCTGATCCTGGGCACGCTGGCGGATGTTTCGGCGGAGGATTTCGAAGGCGCCGCGCTGGCCGCCTACCGCACTGCGGAATCGGCGATGATCGTGAACACCTATCTCGGCCTCGCGGCGGCGATCACCGTGGTCGCGGGCGCGGTCTGGCTGTTCCGCAACCGGTTGCAGGGCGAAAAGCACGAGGCCTCGAGCGGGCTCGTGGGTTTCGACCTGCTGGCCCGGCCCCGCTTCGGCTTCGGCGCGCTGTGCATTTTCCTCTATGTCGGCGCCGAGGTCGCGATCGGTTCGATCGTCATCAACTACCTCACGCTCGACGACGTGCTCGGCCGCCCCGAAAGCGTGATCGGCTGGATGGTCAGCCTCTACTGGGGCGGCGCGATGATCGGGCGCTTCATCGGTTCGGCGATGCTGCGGCTGGTGAGCCCGGGCAAGATCCTCGCCGCGGTGGCGGTCGGCGCGATCGCGCTGATCGCGCTGTCGACCAACAGCAGCGGTACGCTGGCTGCATACAGCCTGCTGGCGATCGGGCTGATGAACTCGATCATGTTCCCGACGATCTTTTCGCTCGCCTGCGAACGGCTGGGCAGCCGCGCGGCGGATGGATCGGGGATCATCAATGTGGCGATCTTCGGCGGCGCGGTGATCCCGCTGGCCACTGGCGCGCTGGCCGATCTCAGCGGCAGCCTCGCGCTGTCGCTGGCGCTGCCCGCCGCCTGCTATGCGGTGATCGCGGTGTTCGGCATCTACGCGCGGCGCCCCGCGAGCGACTGAACCGTCCGCGCCCGGCCGATTGCCTTGCGCCCCGGCGCGGGGCAAGGCTGCTACCCGATGGACCGCGCCGCGCCCCGCCCCCACACGACGCCGCTGCTGCTGGCAGTCGGCCTTGCGCATGCAGGCGGCGTGGTCGCCTATCTACCGCTGGTCACGCTGCTGCTGCCGATGCGGGTCGAGGCGCTGGCGCATCTCGCCAAGATCGACCTGCTCACCGCAGCGGTGCTGGTCGGCGGCGTGACGGCGAGCGTGAGCAATATCCTGTTCGGCTGGCTGAGCGATCTGTCGGTGGCCCGCGGCGGCGGGCGCCGCCCGTGGGTGGTGGCGGGCCTAATTGCGCTCGCGGCATCCTATCCCGCGCTGGTGCTGGCGCGCAATCCGGTCGAGCTGGTGGCCGCGGTGGCGCTGGCGCAGGCGGCGATCAACGCGGTGCTCGCGCCGCTGTTCGCGATCATCGCCGAGGAAGTCCCCGCCGCGCGCAAGGGGCTGGCCGGCGGCTTGCTGGCGCTGGGCAATCCGGTCGCCGCGGGTTTCTCGGTCCTGCTGCTGGCCGCGTCGGGCCTGCCGGAGAGCGCGCGCTTCGTGCTGGTGCCGCTGACCGCGGCCGCGCTGGCACTGCCGCTGCTGGCGATGCGCGCCCGCACCGGCGATCCCGCACCGCCCGCCGCACAGCGCCGGGATAAGCGCGATATCGTGATCGCCTCGCTCGCGCGGCTGCTGGTCCAGCTCGCCTGCGCCACTCTGGGGCTGTACCTGCTGTATTATTTCCAGACCCTGCGGCCCGGCGGACGCGGCACTGCCGCCTGGGTCGGCAGCGTGCTGATGCTGTCCTATCTGATCCCGCTGCCCGCCGCGCTGCTGGCAGGGCGCTGGTCCGACCGGCTGGGCAGGCGCCGTCCGTTCCAGTGCGTCGCAGCGCTGGTGGGCGCGGCCGGACTTGCCGGGATGGCGGGGGCCGTGAACGCGTGGCAGGGCGCGGCGGCCTTCTGCCTGTTCTCGGCAGGGACCGCGGTGTTCCTCAGCCTCAACACGACCTTCGCGATGCAATTGCTGCCGCGACCCGACCGGCGCGGGCGCGACCTCGGCCTGGTCAACCTTGCCAACACTCTGCCCGCGATGATCGGCACGCTGCTCGTCTGGCAGCTCGCTACTCCCGGTGATTTCACCGCCGTGCTGGTCGCCTTCGCCGCGCTCACCGCTGCGGGCGGACTGGCGATCCTCGCCGTCCGCGAAAGCCCGGTTCCCGCAGGCTGAGCAGCCGCGGCCTACTCGGCCGGGCAATCGGCGATTGCATCGGCGTCGGACAGGCTGCCCAGCGCAACCCGCGCGATGCTCAGCCCCGCGTCGCCATCGGCCATCAGGCGGAACGGGGACGAAATCCGCGTCATGTCGGCACCCGCGGCGCGGAAACATTTGAGCGGAACGCCGAGCGTCTGCCACTCGCCTTCGGCCAGTTCGCCGAATTCGGCGATCGGCACCGCCGCGCCGCACGGCTCCCCATCGCAGCGGACGGACATGGACAGCGGGCGCGCGATGGGCGCATCGCGCCGCACCGTGGCCAGCAGCAGCATGTCGCCATTGGTTTCGCGGCTCAGGTCGATCGGGTCGAAGGTCGACAGCTCGAGCGCCGCGCCTGGCGCATGCGCAGCGATGGCAAAGCTGCGCGCGCCTTCCTGCACGCCGTGATCGGTGGCCGCGATCCGCACGCGGCCGCCAAGCGCCTCGGCCGGGACGGTGGTCACGCGCAGCGCATTGGTGCCATCGGCGCGCGACACGGTCAGGGACCATGACGAGGCGGGTACGCCGCGGTCGAAGAACACGCCGCCGTCGCTGCCATCATCGCTCACGCCGCTGTCTTCGGGCAGCGCGGTCCACGCGCGCGGACCGTGCGCATATCGCAGCCCGTAGCCGAAGGGGTACAGCGTCTCGCCGCCGTGCTGCGCAGTGGCGGGCCAGACGGTCGGCAGCAGGCCCTGGAATTCATGCGCCGGCGCGCCATCCGCTGCGGCAAACAGCATGTCGGCCACGCCGCCGCCCTCGGACCCCGGCAGCCACGCGGCGACGAAGGCATCCGCCGCATTGAGCGCTTCGTTGACATAGAGCGGGCGGCCCGTGAGCATCACTGCCACCACCGGGATGCCCTGCTGCTTCAGCCGCTGCATGGTGGCGATCGGCCGGCGCAGTTCGGGGCGCAATTGCAGCGAGGCGATATCGCCCTGGAATTCGGCATAGGGGGTTTCGCCGAACACGACGATCGCGGCATCGGGGCGCTCGGTGAAGCTGCCCTCGGGCGAGAGTTCGGCGCTGCCACCGCTGGCGGTGGCCGCCTGCTCGATCCCTTCCCATAGCGATGTCGCACCGGGGAACAGGCTGTTGTCGAGCCCGGTGCCCTGCCAGCTCAGCGTCCACCCGCCCGACTGGCGCGCGATGTCGTGCGCCGCATCGCCCGCGACGAGGATCCGCCCGCCCGGCTGCAGCGGCAACACGCCGGTGTTCTTGAGCAGCACTAGCGATTTGCGCACCGCCTCGCGCGCCACCGCGCGGTGATCGGGCGCGCCGAGCAATTCGTATTCGCCCGACAGCGCGCGCTGCGAGGGCTTGCCCATGTCGAACAGGCCAAGCCGTTCCTTCAGCCGCAGCACGCGTGCCACCGCATCGTCGAGCCGTTCGATTGCGATCGTGCCGTCGCGCACCTGCGCCAGCGTGCTGTCATAGAGCATGCGCCAGCTGTCGGGCGCCATGAACATGTCGATCCCCGCATCGACCGCCCGCGGACAGCTGGCGTTGCTGCACCCGGCGACCTGGCCATGCGCGTTCCAGTCGGTGATCACCAGACCACCGTAATTCATCCGACCCTTGAGCACATCGGTCACCAGCCCGCGATGCGCCGACAGCTTGACGCCGTTCCAGCTCGAAAAGCTGGTCATGATCGTGGCGACCCCGCTCTCGATCGCGGGGATATAGGGCGCGCCGTGAACCAGCCGCAGCTCGAGCTCGGAGATCGCCGCATCGCCCTGGTCCTTGCCATCGGTGGTCGCACCGTCGGCGAGGTAATGCTTGGTGCTCGCCGCGACATGCGGCCCGGCGAGGATCGGCGTGGTCGAGGGCGGCCCCTGCAGACCGCGGATCATGCTGCCGACATAGGCGGCGACCAGCGCGGGATCGGACGAATAGCCTTCATAGGCGCGGCCCCAGCGATAGTCCTGCGGCACGGCGACGGTGGGGGCGAAGGTCCATTCCTGCCCCGTGACGCGGATCTCGACTGCAGTGACCTTCCCGATTCGCTCGATAAGTTCGGGATCGCGCGCGGCGCCCAGTCCGACGTTGTGCGGGAAGATCGTCGCCCCCACGATATTGCTGTGGCCGTGCACCGCATCGGTGCCCCACACGATCGGGATGGCCGGTTCGCCGGGACCGACATCCATCGAAGCTTCGTAAAAGGCATCGGCAAGCGCGAGCCAGTCCTGCGCCGGGGCCAGATCGTCGCCCCCGGGGCCCGAATTGCCGCCGTTGAGCACCGAGCCGAGCCGGTAGCGGCGCGCGTCTTCGGGCGTCACGCTGGCGATGTCGGCCTGAATGATCTGCCCGACCTTCTGTTCGAGCGTCATCCGCGCGAGGATCGCCTGGACCCGCGCCTCGCCCGCTTCGGTCAGCACCGTGGGGAACGCCACTTCGGGCCAGCGTTCAGGATGGACCCTTGCCGCCGGGATGTCCTCCGCCGCGGATGCCGCAGCGGGATCCGCCGCTTGTGCGGAGAGTACAAGCGCGGCCGATCCGGCCGCCAGAAGTATCGTCTTCGAAAGCATAAACCCCATCCCATGCGGCGGCCGCCCGAGGCTGGTCCGAAAGGCGCTGACAAGGTTGACAGTGCACCCTGCGAAAAACCCGCTCCGGCAGCTTGTTGTGGGCTTTGTTTGACAACGTTGACAGAAATATGCAACCAGTAAAGTCGCGGATGATCGCCAGCACCCCGAGTCGGGTCGCATGGCGGGTCAACGCACTGTTGAGAGGTCCGCACACAAGATGCGGCTTGGGAGGGATACTGAAATGGACAGCGGGATTTTGCGTAACCGGTCGACGTTGCTGGCCGCCGCATCGATATTGGCGCTGGGGTCGCATGCGGCGCCGGCTTTCGCGCAGGCGCAGGACGCTACCGACACCGGCCAGCAGGCCTCCGATCCGGGCGGGAACGTCATCGTCGTCACCGGCTTCCGGGCCTCGCTCGAAGACGCGCTCGAGGCCAAGCGCGAATCGAACCTGATCATCGAATCGGTCACCGCCGAGGACATCGGCAAGTTCCCCGACCAGAACGTGGCGGAATCGCTCCAGCGCCTGCCCGGCATCCAGATCGACCGCGAGAACGGCCAGGGTTCGAAGGTCCGCATTCGCGGGCTCGAACAGAACGTCACGCTGCTCAACGGCGAGCTCTTCGTCAGCGGGCTCGAAGTCTACAAGGTCGGCGAAGGCAATTACAATCGCAACGACAGCCTCGAAGGCGTGCCGTCCGAACTGATCGGCGGGATCGAAGTGTTCAAGTCGCCCAATGCCTCGCTGCTGTCGGGCGGCCTGGGCGGGATCGTCAATCTCAAGACGCGCAACCCGCTCGACCTGAAGCAGGGCCTGACGCTGGCGGGCAACGCGAAAATGAGCAAGGGCAGCGAGATTTCGGGCTGGGAACCCGCCGGCGCCGCCGTGCTGGGCTACAATTTCAACGACCGGCTGGGGGTCATCGCATCCTTCAGCTACGAAAAGACCAACAACCACGTCAACGTGCTGGGCGGCGACAACCGCGGCAACTGGGCGTTCGCCGAAGGGCGCCGCGACACCGCGACCGTGCCGACCAATTACTACGCGCCCGAATACCGCTATGTCACCGACCGCGACCAGTACCGGCGGCGCTGGGGCGCTTCGCTGGGCATCACCTACCGGCCGACCGACGCGCTCGAAGTCAGCGCCCAGTATTTCCATTCCGACCTTGAGATCGACACCCGCGAAGCCTCGGTCAAATTCCCCTTCGGACAGGGCGAATCGCAGGGCCTGGTCGGGGATTACTCGATCAACGAGAACGGCGTGCTGACGCAGGGCACGGTGCGGGCGCAGTCGGCCGAGGCGATCTCCTTCGTCGACGTGTCCAACATCAGGTCGGACAATCTGCAATTCGCGCTCGAATGGGACAACGATACCAATTTCCGCGCCTCGGTCATGGCTGCCTATGCGACTTCGAGCATGGAACGCGAAGTGGCCAACAACGACGTGCGCTACACTGCCTATGGCGTGCGTGGGCCGGGCACTTCGGGGCCGCAGCCCGGCTTCACCCCGAACGCCTCGGCGCCGCCGACCTTCGACTTCACTTACACCAATGGCGACTTTCCCAGCTTCGGCATCGGCGCAGGCAGCCCACAGGACCTGTTCAACAACCCCGACTTCGGCTTCTTCAAGTCGCATTGGGCATTTGGTGACCGGTCGGACATCGACGGCCATTCGCTCCGTGCGGATTTCGCCTATGACGTCGACGACAGCTATGCGGACACCATCACGCTGAGCGCGGGCTTCCGGTACGGCCAACGCACGGTGGACTTCACCTCGGGCCGCTATCTCGCCGATCTCAGCGGCAAGGGCGAACTCGATGCCACGCAGATTCCCGAGGCCGAACGCGTCGACGGCTTCTCCTACAACTGGACGCCCTACAGCTACTTCCAGGACGGGGCGATCGGATACAAGATCTGCGACCTGCCCGAAGTGAACAAGCCGGCGGCCTTCGCCGGGTGCAGCCGGTTCGGCAATTCGCCCGCGCTGCTGACGCCCTACGAAACCTTCCTGAGCAATCCCGAGCGGGTGGAGGCGATCGCCAATTTCGCCGGCGGCGGCCGGGTCGAAGGCGATACGGTGCTGGTGGCCGACCGCTCGCAGATGACCAATGCGCTCGAATGGATCCAGGCGCTCTATCCCGACACGCCCTTCACCTTCTTCGAAGACCCGCTGCAGACCTACCGGGTCAAGGAAGAAGTCAAATCGGGCTATGTCATGGCCGATATCGGGGGGCTGGACGATCCCTACCACGTCAATGTCGGCCTGCGCATCGTCAACACCGACCTGACGGTCGACCAGAACCAGCCCGCCAATGCCGATCCCAGCTATTGGGGCACCGACAGCTGGAACGGCGTGCTGCGCGATTTCACCACCACCACGGTGATGCGCAGCTACACCGACTTCCTGCCCAGCGCGAACGCGGTGTTCGACGTCGGCGACGACAGCAAGGTCCGCTTTGCCGCGGCGCGGGTCGTCGCCCGCCAGCCGCTGGTGTCGCTGGGACAGGGCTTCGCAACCGACTTCACCCGCGATCCCGCCGACGACCTGTTCAAGTTCACCAGCGGTTCGCGCGGCAATGCCGAGCTCGATCCGTTCCGCGCCTACCAGTTCGACTTGGGGGTCGAGCACTACTTCGGCAATCAGGGCCTGTTGTCGGCCGGGCTGTTCTGGAAGGAAGTCGACAGCTTCGTCGTCAACGAGACGGTGGCGGTGTTCGTCAACGACCAGGCGGGCGGGCGGCTGGGTCCGGTGTCGCAGCCGGCCAACGGATCGGGCGGCCGTGTGAAGGGGTTCGAACTCGCCGCGCAATATGCCTTCGACTTCGGTTTCGGCTTTACCGCGAACTACACTTTCTCGGACACCGACACCGATTTCAGCACCGACTTTGCCGACAGCCTCCCGCTGCCGGGCGTGTCCAAGCACTCGGCCAACGGGCAGGTCTATTTCGAACGCTACGGGTTCGCCGCGCGCGCCTCCTACAGCTGGCGTTCGAAACAGTATCTGGGCAATTTCGGCTTTTCCGACGGCTCGGTCACGCGGACGCTGGGCATTTACCAGAAGTCCTACGGCCAGCTCGACGGACAGATCAGCTACCAGCTGACCGACAATTTCGAGGTCTTCGCCGAAGCGATCAACATCACCAAGGCGGATACCAAGGTCTATCTGCAATTCCCCGAACTGCCCTTCCGCTTCGAATCGGGTTCGCGCCGGCTCTACGCCGGGGTGAAGTTCAACTTCTGATCAGCGGTCCTCTCCGGAAACTGGTGGCGGCCCCTGCCCGCAGGGGTCGCCATCGTTTTCTCCGCTTTCGATGGTAAGGTGCCCGGCATGACGGCTTCGACGCGAACCGACCACGGCCAAGCGCAGGCGATCGGTTCGATCTGCATCGTCGGCGGCGGGACCGCGGGCTGGTCGGCTGCGGCGCTGCTGTCGCAGGTGCTGCGCGGCAGTGGATGCCGCATCACGCTGGTCGAATCCTCCGCCATCCCGACGGTGGGCGTGGGCGAGGCCACGATCCCGCCGATCTTCGATTTCCTGCGCAATATCGGCGCCGACGAGATCGAATTCATCCGCCGCTGCCAAGCCACCTTCAAGCTGGGCATCCAGTTTCGCGACTGGCTGCACCATAACCATGCCTACTGGCACCCCTTCGGCAATCTCGGGGTGACGATCAACCAGCGCCCCTTCCATCACTATTATTGCATGAACCGCGCGGCAGGGCATGGCGAGACCCTTGCCGATCTGTGCCCCTCGGTCGCGCTGGCCGAGGACGGCAAGTTCGCCTTCCCCTCGCCCGACGGGCAGTGGCCCGGAGGCGCGGTCGCCTATGCGCTGCATTTCGACGCCGGGCTGGTCGCCGCCTTCCTGCGCGACCATGCCGTGGCCGCCGGGGTCGAGCGGCTCGACCGCCGCATCGTCGGCGCCACGCGCGGCGAAGGCGAGAGGATCGCGGCGGTGCAGTTCGACGATGGCGAGAGCCTCGAAGCCGATTTCTACATCGACTGTTCGGGTTTCCGCGGCCTGCTGATCGAGGAGACGCTGGGGGCGGGTTTCGAGGACTGGAAACACTGGCTGCCCTGCGACAGCGCGGTAGCCGCCCCCACTGCCTCGCAGGAGCAGCGCGCGCCCTACACCGTCGCCACCGCCCGCTCGGCCGGGTGGCAGTGGCGCATCCCGCTGCAGCACCGCACCGGCAACGGGCTGGTCTATGCCAGCGACTTCATTTCCGATGCCGATGCGCAGGCACAGCTGCTCGCCGGGCTCGATGGCGAAGCGCAGGCCGATCCGCGCGTGCTGCGCTTCACCGCCGGGCTGCGCAAGCGCGCCTGGGTCGGCAACTGCCTCGCGATCGGGCTGTCGGCCGGTTTCCTCGAACCGCTCGAATCGACCAGCATCCACCTAATCCACACCGGGCTGAACCGGCTGCTCGACCTGTTTCCCGATCGCCGCTTCGATCCCGCGCTGATCGCGGCCTACAATCGCGACGTGCACCGCGAATACGCGCATATCCGCGACTTCCTGCTGCTGCATTACGTGCCCAACCGGCGCGAGGGCGAACCCTTCTGGGACCATATGCGCGGCCTTGACCTGCCCGATACGCTGGCGGAAAAGATCGAGCTCTTCACGCGCACGGGACGGATCATGTCGCGCCAGCGCGAGCTGTTTTCGGACATCAGCTGGTTCTACGTCATGCACGGCATGGGGCTGACCCCCGCGGCGCTCGATCCGCTCGCCGAGGCCGCACCCTTCGGCGAGGTGCGCAAGGTGATCGACCAGCTGCGCGGGGCAATGCAGGCGTTCCGCAGCGCTGCGCCCACGCACGACGCGATCCTCGACCGCCTGCTCGACCCGGCTGAGACACGCCGCCCCCAGTTCGGCACCGGCGGCGGCTGGACGACGCGCTAGAGGCGCCGATGGGTCCGCTCAGGCGGGCGGAGGCGCCACGGTAAGCCGTTCGACCAGGCTGTGCGTATGGACCACGGTAGGGCCGGGATCCTCGCCGGCGAGCTGGCGCAGCAGCATGTCAGCCGCCGTGTGCGCCATCTCGACCACCGGCTGGCGCACCGTGGTCAGCCGCGGCCAGACCACGCGCGAAATTTCCGAATCGTCGAAGCCGACCACGCTCAGATCGCCCGGGACGTCGAAGCCCAGTTCGCGCGCGGCGGACATCGCCCCCACCGCCATGTCATCGTTCTGCGCGATGATCGCGGTCGGGCGCAGCTTGCGCGACAGGATCCGCCGCGTCGCCTCGTAACCCGACTCGAAGCTGAAATCGCCGGTCTCGACCAGTTCGGGCAGGTATTCGACGCCCGCATC
>CERH01000989.1_pt1 | contig 12901 bp, 19 predicted proteins | sample 530991 | NCBI WGS metagenome assembly CERH01 (sample SAMEA2621191, study PRJEB7988) | marine metagenome | biome: marine biome (ENVO:00000447); feature: mesopelagic zone (ENVO:00000213); material: "saline water (ENVO:00002010), including plankton (ENVO:xxxxxxxx)" | depth 800 m | reverse complement strand
TATCGCCCTTGATAATGGCGGGTCACCTATGGCCAGTAGAGACGGAAGCGCCCTTTTCAATAACTAAACCAACCAACGGAGAAACCGAGCAATGCTTTAATTCAGAACAATATGAAATCACCCCAAGCTATCTTAAGTGGAACCCATCAAACGGACTTTCATCCCCTTACACTCTCACAAACAAAAAATGTCGCGCAATAATGAGCGCAATGCACGAGGCATGCCCGGAGTTGATACGGCATAGTGTAAGGCGTATACCGGGGTTCCCGGCCCTCCCATTTGAGCCTCTGGACGTGTCAGCCTCTACTGGTCTTTTAAAAGCGCTATCCACTACCGACAGCGGAAACAAGCGCCGCATCCTTGGCAAGTCAGAGAAAGTATCAAAGGGATTGAATCAAGGCGTATTAACGGCCGTTGTCTACCTTGCGCCTGCTAGCATGTCAGGCGTTAACCTCTGCCCATGGTCTAGCGCTGGATGTCGTTCGGCATGTTTACGGAACCACGGACGGATGTCCATGGGTTTGCAAACCCGAGCCCAACTCTACAAAGCGTGGTGGTTCCTCTTGTATCCAATTCACTTCCTGACACGTCTCAAAAAAGAAATTGAAGCGCTCGAGCGTAAAGCAAAAAAGAACGGATTGATACCCGCGGTACGCTTGAACGGTACAAGTGATATTCCATGGGAGAAGACAGGGATTTTCGACCTATTCGAGGACGTCCGGTTTTACGACTACACGAAGGCCCCGCTGAACAAACGACAGGATGCGAGCAATTATCACTTGACGTTTAGCGTATCAGATAAACGGGGTTCGCTTGCCATGGGGCAACGCTACGTTGACAACGGACGCAACGCATCAATTGTAGTGGGTGACACGGAACGAACCGCGGACGGTGGAAAGTCAACGGCGCTCCGTATAGTCAAAAGCGGCGCCCTGTTCAGCCGTCCCGCGATAGACGGAGACAAGACGGATGTACGCTTCCAAGATAAACCTGGCTCGTTCGTGGTCTTAAGCGCGAAGGGTCCGATTGCGCGACGTGATGAAACCGGATTTGTGAAACGGTTCTAGCGTTAATCCTTCATACTGTCCCTCTCTTCGGAGGGGGGCAGCATTGAGAGATTGATGATAGGTGTTATCAACAACTAACCGGAGGTGAATAAGATGAATTCTGAAAAGAAAATGCTTCACAGCAAGCAAGAGTTATTAGAGATGCTCAAGAAAGGCTATCGATTCGAGTGGACGGGATGGAGCCCCAAACTTAACACGGTTTATTTAGGTCACAATCCATTCGTTGCCGTTCATCTGTGCATGAAGGACATGGGCCTCTCTTCCGATTATTTCACCTTGGGGTCCGGTGCAGGTCTGGGGCCACGGACTAGGGAGGCGGCTGGATTTGATTTTGAGCCGGGCTGGGGTGACGTCCAGTTCCCAGTGTCTGTGGTCTTTTATTCCTCAGATTCGAATATAAACGGAGGTGAGTAATGAGAGGCGATGAAATCTTGTTTTTCTATGACAGCATTCATGTTGAGGTAAACGAGTTATACCAATTATCCGAGGCCATTGGCGACGATGAGTTGACCCGTGACAACCACTCAGAACTTGAACTGGCGGTTGACCACATTCTGTTGTGCATCGACAGGTTTATGGAGCCAGCCTACCAGAAAAAGGTTCGCGCGCGTTCGGTTGCTCGGCGCTACTTCCAAGTGTTGTCCGCGCGCCCGGAGTTGTCCCCGGAGACAATCGCGGTGATGGTTTTCAACCTTATGGAAACGGTGCATAAGTACACCAAAAAAGAAATCAATGCAGCGATTGACGCAGTGAGGGAGGTGGATAATGCGTAGACTCAACCAGATAAAACAGGTTCGGAACGTCAAACATTTTCACAGGGGCGCCCTGGATGACTGGGCCGAGGTGTGTCTCGGTTGCCTGTCGGTGTTGGGTTGCTGGCTGTTCCTTTTTATGGTGTGAAATGGCAAGAGCTGAAAAAAATTATGCCTTTTTTTCACTTTTTTTCCGGAATGCGATTTCTGAGCGGCAGGTAGAGGTGAGAAAGAAAAATAAACTTTTTTTAAATCGTTTTTTATTTTGTCCCTAGAGCATGAGTGAGGAGGTGAGGAAATGGAATTGACTTGGTGTGAAGATGGATGGTGGCGCGTGGCGATTGGAGACAGAAGTGTGAGACTGGCCCCAACTGCTCAGGTAGGTGCAAAGTTGACTTTGGCCAAGAAGGCCTGGAATGAGGGCAAGGCTGATTTGTCTTTCGCTCTCTTCTGGTCAGCAATGAGGGAGCACGAGAAATGGGAAAAAAGAAAGTAAGAAAAAAAAAGTTCGAAATCAGAACGAGAGTCAGGTCCTTAAGACAGGGTGAGCAACAAAAAACCATGAACACAACAAAGGAGTTCTTCATGCGTACACGGGTATTTTACCTGGTTTTTATTTCTTTATTGACTTCTGGTAATGGTTCCAGTAAAAACACCAAAGGAGGTGAAGTATGAGCACAAACAAACCACCAGTAATGGAGATGCGTGACTTGGTTGACGCTGTCAGGGCGCTACCTACTGAAAAGGAGCGATTTGAGTGGTGGGACTGCATCATGACGCAGGGCAAGTTGGATGCCATGTCTCCCGCGATGCGGTGCAGGATGAATCTGGTCAGGCTTTATGCCTGTCTTGATGGTGACTTTGGAGTGTCCGTCAGGTTGATGGGCAATGGACGTTTTATGTTGATGCTAGATGGAGGTGAAGCATGAGCGGCAAGAAGTATTTTGTGACAGTAAGTTGGAAGAATTACGCAGTTATTGAGGTGATGGCTCCTGATGAGGAGTCAGCATCTGAATATGTCGAAGAGATGGACTTCGACGAGATTAAGCGTGAGCAGGAGGACTTTGATGAGTCCACAGTCACCATCGATAGCATCATTGAGGAGGAGAAATGAATCTCAATTTGAATGCAATTTCTTGGCCTGCGACACTGGGCCTTTTGAAACTCGATGAAGGGTTTTTGGGCTCCTGTGACTACATGGGAATTGCGTATTTCTGGAATTATGAATACCGTCACTGGCTTCGAGGCGCTTCTATCAGCCAAAGACGCAGAGTCCATGCAAAAATGTTAAAGGAAGGTCTTGAGGTTTGTGGAAAATCAGACGCGCACCTTTCAATCATACAATCAATAGTGAAGGCATAATCAAAGGGAGGAATAACATGAGCACTACCGAGCAGAAACCGAGCATTCTTGAGGTCACCTACACGGTGCCTCTTCGCTTCTTCATAGAGGAGGTGGAGAAGGCCCTGGAAATCAAATGGGAAGACGTAGACGACTGGTACGTAAAATACGGCAACCTGTTTCTGACCATGAAAGACGGGACGGGCCTGAGCATGTCGGGGCCTTCCGACCTTAGCAAATACTGCGACTTCAAACACCCTGAGACCCTCGAGGTCTTAGACGAAAAGTACGAGGTGATACCATGAAGGTCGGAGTACTTTTCGAGAGAACAGGTAGAGTCCGTGAGGCATTCAGGGCCGAGGGTCATGACGCATGGAGCGTTGACCTTCAGCCTGCCGAGGACGATTCTGCCTATCATATCCAAGATGACGTAGCGAACCACCTGACCGGGTGGGACTTGGTCATTGCACATCCGCCCTGCACCCTGCTCTCCAAGGCTGGTGCTAGGTGGATGCACCCTGGCGGCAAGCCAAACATCAACCCACTGCGATACAATCGGATGCTGGAGGCACGTGAGATGTTCTTTAGCGTTCTCAACTGTGACGCTCCAATGATATGCGTCGAGAACCCCACGCCACTGAGCATAGCCGGGCTACCCGCGTATGACCAGAAAGTGCAGCCGTGGATGTTCGGAGACCCATGGACAAAGAGGACGCTGTTATGGCTGAAGGGCCTGCCTTACCTTGCGCCGACAGATATCGTACACCCTCGAGGCAGTTGGGTGCCGTCGAATACTGGTGGCTCGTCCCGGAACCAGAAGAAGCAGGCGGGAGAGTCTCGCAGTCGAGGGCAAAGGTCGGAGACGTTTCAGGGCATGGCTAAGGCTATGGCATCGCAGTGGGGTAAGGAATGGAGCTCTTAACCGCTGACAGTACCATAAGCACTTAACCGGTTGTTCCGGCTTTCTTTTTGTAGAAGATACGCGGAGCGTATCTTATTGGTTTTGGAGTTGTCAACATGAATATATTTCTAGATGTTTTCGATACCCTTTGGCTGCTAGGCATTTCACTTGCCGTTAATGTGGTCATTCACTGGGTGATTGATTTAATGGGGGCGTCATGACGTTTGAAGAGGATTTGAAATGGGGTGGTGTTATTACTCTCACTCAGAGCGACTTGGAGGCACTTATCAGGAATAAGTTCCCTCAGGCTCAACCGCCCGTACCTGGTTTTGGTAAGAGAGAGTTTCGTTTTTTATCGGTAGATAAAAACAATGAGTGTTCAGAGTTGGCCGTGCTTCGCGTTGAGGTATCGGCATCAAAGTCTTCACTGTAGGAGGTGAGTATGAAAAGGAAGGATTTCGTAAAGTTTGGTGAGAGGGAAGGTGTTGTTCTCGACACCGTAGAGGGAGGCAAAGTTGTATGGCAGGACATGACCGTCAACATGGTCGATGGGCGCCCATGCACCAACCACCCCATGATGTTGGACCAGTCTGAGCTGAAGGAGGCGAAGAAGCGTGAGTACACGTATGACGCTGTCCCTGTGGTCGTTAACCGGGTCACGGAGAAGGCTATTGGCTGCACCATCGATAACATGGACTTCTATGTCCCCAAGAGTATTTGCAATGTTAAGGATAGCACGGCGAAGAACGAGGGAGACACGGGGGAGCTGTTAATTGCTGACTGGTGGCTGAGTAAAGCGAAGAAGGAGAAGGAGGAGCAGATGATGGCTCCAGTCCGCGCTGCCTTCGACCAGGGTCCGGTTCCAGTTCCCGATGACGGCATACCATTTTAGGAGGTTGCGGTGACAAGTTTCAAAGAAGCATGCATGCATTTTGCAAACAAAACAAAGCCCGGCACATTCGCCCATCTTATGGTCACGCATGGTGGCAGGATGATGGCGGATTTCGATAAGACCGTAAGTCAAAACGATGAGGCTCGTTTTTTTTGCAAAAACGTAGTGCCAATGGCTGGCGGTGGCAACATCGCTATTCACATCTCCGTCAGTTCGGATGGAGAAGTAGAAGTTTTTTATGGAGGAAAAGATGGAAATCACAGGGAACGACCTGAAGAAGTGGAGAGTTGATAAGGACATGTCTCGTTCAGACCTAGCCGTGTTGAGCAAGTGCTCACACAAGACCATAGAGAACCTTGAGCAAAGAGGCCTCAACCCATTGCCGCAGAACTGGCAGGGGTTTCTCTCATCAGGACAGACGCATGAGGTTGCCCTGAGGGTTGTTATGGATTTGGGGGTGGACAATGCCGACCAGTAAGATGGCGAACGTCATCAGGATTGCGCTCGAGGAGCAGGGCCACAACTATTCTGCCAGCACCGTACAGAGGTGGATGGACCAGAAGAGTTGCCCTCCTCCGAAGCTCGCAGAGGTGTTTCAGAGCATTGTTGATAACCTGGACCATCACATTGTTGCGGCACAAACCAAGGCTCTTCTTGGTAAAGGTCGCAATGTGAAGGCTCTCAAAAAGGTCCACAAGTCTCCGATTCATGAAAGGAGGATGAAGGCAAACAGGAAGAACCAACTTACCTTCGGGGAGGAGAAGATGCACCTTGGATATACCACGGTGACCAAGGAGGAGAAGGAGGTTCTTACGGCGATGGCGAGGATACTGAAGGTCGGTCGGTCGGGTCTGATAAGGATTTGGCTGAAGGCGGCTCTACAGGATGTTCTGTCGGAGCTGCGTCCCGGCGAGTCTTTTGAAAACCTAATGACATCGGAGCCTTCCAACAAGTCTGCCAAGATGCCCTCAAAAATAGCTAGAGATTTCATTAGCTTTTCGCGTAAACTGGTTGACAAAGAGGGTGCCAAGGGATGATTATTCCGGCGAGTACTCTGCTCGGTACTCACCTCCGGCACAACCCCCAGGCGACTGGGGGTGTGCTTTTTCAACTAAAGGATTGGAAATGGCTGACGAAACACTTATAGAACTCTCGAAAGGCTTGGCCAGAATGGAAGCTAAAATGGAAAATGTGGTGGAAACCATGAAGACCATGGAGTCCGAGGTGAAGGAGCTTAAAGCCTTAAGCCAAGAGGCGTCTGGGGCTAGCAAGGCCACAAAAGCTATTTGGGCCGGCCTTGGTGTTTTGTTAGGTGTTGGTGGTGGTGAAGTGGGGCAGCTGCTTCAACAGCTTTTGAATAGCGCAGGAAACTGACCGCCTGCACACCAGTTCAAGTCTACACTCCCCTTTATACCGTCAATCTCTCCACGATTAGTAAACTGCCACAACTTCCATTCGGACCATGGGCGTAGGGCTTTCTTCTGTTCATCAGAATACTCAGCCCACCACAAATCCTCTTTTCCCAGTTCATAAAGCAGGGAATCTTCAGCCCTCTCAAAATAAGACTGGACGTACCACCTTGCAGTGTATATTATCGGACGTTTTCCTATTGCCTCTTCGACGACATCACAAAACTTCAAAGCCCATCGAGCGTTGAAGGAGTCATCGGTCTTCATGCCTTTCTCCATGTCGAGGACAGGTCTTAGGTCGTTAGCATGGTGGTCGTACACCTCTAAAAAGTGATTTGCCTCGGCCACCGCATCGTGTATCCCTGCGTCCGTGTCCGGTCTCCCAAAGTGGTAGGCGCCAACTGCTATACCCTCGCATCTTGCGCCGTTTATTTCGGACCCTCTTCGAGATATGTAGGTACGGCCTTCTGTAAGCTTGACGTATGCGAACTTGACCCCATCCTCTGCGACCTTCTTCCATTCGATATCACCGTTCCAGGTTGATACATCTATACCGAGATAAACTGGAATGCCCATGAGAGATAGGGTGTTGGGGCCAGCAATGCCGTCTACCACCAGCCCTTTTGTCTCCTGAAAGGCCATCACTGCTTTCTCGGTTTGCGAGCCAAAAATAGCGTCGTCAGCAATCCCAAGAGTCTTTTGGACCCTTGCAACCTCTTGACCCCTATCACCTTTTCTCAGGGTAAAGTTGTATTTCATTTCTTAAGTATCCTAGAAACTCTATCAGCGCTTTCTTCGGCTCGCCTGATGTCGTTTGTTAACTGGTCATCGTTCGCTGTAAACTTTGCTTCAAATTTATCAATGATTTTACGACGCTCTTCCTCTGACTTTTTAGTCAGGTTAGCGTCTAGCAAAGCTCTGTTGAATTCTCTTTTGATGATGTTTCGCTTTCGTTCGTAGGCTTTTATCAACTTATCGTAGTTGCCTTTCATAACGATTCTTTTCTTGAAGCCAAATATCTTATCGCCAACAAATTCGTGCCAATCCGGGACAACGGCACCTTCGTATCCACGGTAAGGAAGCTGGTCCTTTGCTTCCTGGAATGCTTGGTACGCTCTCATTTGTGGTGCGAGGGTTTGGAAGAAGTTTTTAAACCTGGCCGTATAACCCTCAATGGGAGACATGGCGTCATTTACCAATTCTCTCTGTGTAAACGAATCTTTGTTGTAAAACTGGTTGCCTAGCACCGTAACAACAGGGTTGCTCATCTCGAGCGCAGAAAACATTGCCGGAAACATCCCCCCTTCATATCCAGAAGCTCTTTGCAGCAAACCCCCTGCTGGCGTCATGTATTGCACATCTGCGTACTGGCTTGCTGGAACTTCTCCAATGCCGCTAAAGGTTCTATCCTCCTCGACAGGAAGTCTAATCCCGGTAGCGCGAATGTATTCTGGCAACGCCCTTCTTTCTTTCTCACGCTCGAGAATTTCTTGGCGAGATATGTCCCTTTGGTCTCCATACTCCAAGGCAAGGTTTAAAGTCTCAAAAGCCCTTCTGTAAAAAAATGCTCGCAATGGGTTTTTGTGCATAAAATCAGCAATACGAGGTATGGCTTTGTACTGAAAGGTAATGAATGGGGAGAATGTTCTTCTGGCAAGATTTACCGCATCGCTGGTATCTCCATAATCAAAGAACAGCTTATTTGCCTCCGTGGCTGCAACTCGACCACGACTTGCCTCATCAACATCAAGGGCTTTTAAGGCATCATCTTCTGACCCAAACACTCTTTTCATTTCTCGAGATACTGTTTTTGTTTTGGCAAACTCGGCTTGAAGTATCTTTACCTGTTTATATCTTGCCAACTTAAAAACATTCTCTTCCCACTGGTAAAGCTTTCTGAGGAATTGAAAGGGGGCCTTTCCTGCTTTAACCAGAGCCTTCGCTGCCATTAAGGGTGCAGCGGAAAGGCCAAGTTGCGCTCCAACCTCTCCGCCCTCGCCAAATTTCTTTAAGGTTTCTTCTGCTTTGGGCCATAACTTTTCTGCTTGCTTTAATTCTGCTGCGGTAAAGTCTGTACCAATCGCCTTGTCTTTAATCGCTGCCTCAACATCTTTTCCCTTGAACGTCCAGGCTTGCCGGGCTACGCCGTTTTTACCGCCCTTGCCAAGCAGCGAGAGGCCCCAAGCCTTCCGAGCCGATGCGTTGGTAGGTATAAACGGATTCCCAGCGTACATGCCTAAAAATGCAAAGTTAGAAAACACGTTACGCACATGAGTGGGCAGGTTGTATAGAGTGGCCAAGGCTTTCCATTCAGTAAGCGCCTTGCCTAAAATGCTTGATTGGGTAAACTTTTGGTTTTCAATGAGGTAGTGGTAGCCTTCAGGGCTTACATATTTGTTTGCAAGTGGCCCGTATTTGGTCTCATTGTTTGGTATTCTCTTCCATCCAGGTTGCGTCGGCTGGTCGCTAATAAACTTGATGCCATCAGGCCCTGTCATTTTAGCAAGCTCGTTGTAAAAAACTCGAGTCTCTACATCGTTTGACAGGTTAATAATACCACCAAGACCTGCTTTTACCGGGTTCTCAATCAAACCCTTGTCCAACTTCTCCTCAAAAGACTTACCTCTCAGGCTTTCTTTCTTAAAATGTTTGTGAGTAACTGGCTTTCCTCCGGCCAGCTCGTCACGAATCCCATCTGCCTCTCTAATGATTTCGTCTCGCAAGTTTATTTCTTCCTGCATTTTGGCAAGGATCTTCTCTCTTTTTGCTGGGTTTGGAGACTTTTCTGCCAACTTCCGCAAGCCTTTTATCTTTTTATCGGCCTCGTCAATAAGCATTTTTTGCTTTCGAGCCAGTTCGTAAAAGTGCGGGAAATAGTCTGAAAGTCGTTTCATGTAGATAGACTCACTGAGAAGGCCAGCATCCACAGCCGCTGCTCCCAGTTGCATAATCCTTGTTCTTATCTGTGCAGCGTGAAGCTGGGGGCTACCCAGTTGCTGAACAGAGGCCGTGCTACCATCGGGCATTTTTGTTGAGTACACCCCAACAGCATCTTTCATTGATGGGATGTCAAACGTGTCGCCAACCCATCCGAGAAAGCGAAGCTCATCAGGGCCAAGGTCATCAATCCTCGATTCCCGCCTTAACTCACGCAAATTATCAAGCTTTGCCTTGTCTATTTTTTCCCCGGCATCTTGTGCAATCTTGAATGCCGCTTGCGCCTCATCAAAAAGTCGGAGGTTGTACGCTGCCGTGACTATGTTATCGGCAACAAATCCAATCTTTTCCCCGGCCTTAAACCGCTGAACTAATTCTGAAAAGGTCTTTGAAGAGGAGAATCCACCTGTAGCTATCGCCTCATCTGCCTGCTTTCTGGTAAAATCAGCATACCGAAACTTGTTGTATGTTTCGTTTGGGAAGTACTTCACCTCCCTCGAGCCTTTGCCGTCAATCAACTCCACCTGGAACCTAGAGTTTGGAGACTTGAAGAACTCCTCTTGCGTCTTGTATTTTACATTATGAGTGTTCGGCACACCATCGCCAGCCTTAACAGTTTGGTCAATGTGCTCTTTAAAGACATCATCAAAGGTGTTTTGATAATCCCTTAACAAATCATCAGCCTCTTTACTTAACGCATCATACGAATCAAGAGCGGATGACTTCACACTGCGGTCGATGACCATGTCATCTGCTATCAAATCAGGAGAAGCGTCCAACTCATCAGCACTCACCTTTCGCTGGGGCAAGCTCTCTTTCATCTGGTCAAGTTGGTCTAAAGCTCGCTCGAGCTTCTGCGCCTTCCCGTCTAAAAGCTCGAGGCTTTCCGCTGACGCCTTCGCTAGGGGCGCTACCTGCCGAGAGTATTGAGTGGCATTGGCAGGCGTCTCTATGTACAGTTTTGAGCCGCTTTCGAGCTCTCCAAAGAGCATGTCTCGCATGCTTTCCATTGCTTCGTCAGAAAGTTTGGCCTTTTTGAGTTGCTCAATAACCCCTTTGGCCCCATTTAATTCAGCAGCCACGTTGCCGTCTTTTGTGTAAAACAAATCATGAAGTGTCGTTGTGCTTCCGTCTGGCCTTTTTAAAACCATCCCGCCTAATTCAGATGGGTCCAGAAAGCTCAGGTATCCTTTCGTCATAAAGTCCCGCACTGCTGGAGACTTAATCTCAACATACTTGCCGCCGCCTGGACCAGGAAGACGCACATAACCTTTTGAGCCAATCTCAAATGCTTTCTTTCCAATTCCCCCAATAGTCATCCTGCCCAGCTCAACCGGGTTGGTCGCTCGGTACGCAAGGTCAAACGCTGATGCGCTTGCTTGGAACCCCTTGGCCAAAGATGTTGCGCCAGCCTTACTGGAAAGCTGTGCTGTTTTACCCAAGGCCCCTTTGATGGCTCCGGTGCCAAGCGTGGCCAGACCCAAAGCGTCAAGGGGATTGTTGTAAGCAAATCTACCAAAGTCTGTAGTGACTTCGTTGTATAGATAAGAAGCTACGGCAGGAGCAAACGTTGTGATGTCATCAACCACATCCCTGTCGTTTTTTACTGCGTAATAACCATAATAACCAATGGCAGGTATGACACCCACGGTCTCAACCAGTTGCCGCTGCACGTTGCCAACAAACTCTGGGAACGACATATCTGACTTTGGGGTAAGCTCAGGGTTGCCTTCAGGGTCAAGAATGTTAACAAAATTTTTGTCTTGAAATTTCTTTACAGACTCAGGAGCATTCTCGGAATACGTGTTTGCAACGTTAAGTATTTTGGCCGGGCTTCCTTTAACCACCTGACCTTTTTCTGCTCTTTCGAGCATTGACGCCATTGCCTCTAGCCTTGCTATCTCTTGAAGACCAGACAGTTGGGTTTTCTTTCGCTCAACATCTGGCTGACCAGTCATTAAGGTGGTGGTCATCGCTTTAGCCAGAGGGAATGATCCGCTAGTGTCCTCCGCTGGCCCAGCAGCAAAGTCCTCTGGAGTCTCCGCTTGCAGGTCTCCGCGATCTTTAGTGGCCTCATAGATTGACTCTGGAGAAAAGCCTGCAAACTCTGTTATTGAAGCCGGAGTGTACTGGCCCACCGTCTCACCGCTAACCGTCTGAGCAGGTACAGGGTACGAAGCCATCTTGTCGAATTGCTCTTTAACGAGCTTATCGTATTCTTTTTTGTCAAACTTTGTGCTGGATTTGTTGAACTTTTCAGGGACAACACCCTCACTCTCAAGCGCTTGGTCTACAACGGATTCCACCTCTTGGTAGGTAGGGCTTTTAAACTGAACAACCCTTGGCCTAAATAGCCCTCCGCTAGACGACAGAGCATACTGTCTCGAGTTTTTTTCATAAATCTTTTGCTTGGCTTTTGCTATAGCCTCAGGAGATGTGTCTACCGCTGATGGGTTGGCAACATACTCGAGCATTGAGTCAGTCAATGGCTTATCAGACTGGACCATATGGAGAATGCCAGGAAGAGCATCATCGTCATCCATAGAAGGCATAGCGCCGGACTGTATCTCCGACATGGCGACATCAACTCGCCTTTGTGCGTCCCTATCATCACCCCCAAACTGCTTGGCTAAAGACGATGGGGTGTAGTCATCAAAAGGCTCTTGGCTTTCAACAACATCAAAGCTTGCAGTCAGTGGGTCAAACGCCTGGCCCTGTACAGGAATCTCTTCTTCTTCCTCTTCATCGCCAATAACTCCAAAATTCGCAGTCAGTGGGTCAAACGAAGACTCCTCCCCCTCGACATCGAACTGCGCGGTAAGGGGATCAAATTTTTGATTAGCCATCTTTCACCCGTTACTTTACTTTAAACTTATAACCAGTTTCTTTTAAAATTTGCTGTTGAATGTTTTGAAACTGTTGGCTGTTTGGGTCCGTTACGCGCGCGTCTCTAAGTCTTATTCTAAAGAGGTTTTCTGCCTGATTTTCGCTCAGAGGGATTTTGCTTGGCGGCTGTTGACCTTGAGCAACTTTTTCGAGTACACCTTTTCGCCTTTTATTCACAGCGTCTAACGTGGCTTCGCCAGCGCCAGTTTTGAAAACCTTATCCGGGGTGATCGAAAGAACCCTAAAGTCTCCCTGCGTAACATCTGACTTGTTTTCTGGTTTAGCAACAAACGGAATTGCCACAGAGTCAGTAAAAACAGAAGTAAACTCATTCAACTGGTTACCCGCCATCTGAATTGTCTCTTGATCTCCACCCTTTACAGCAGCGTCATATTGGTTCTTTACAGCATTAAACCTTCGCTGCATCTCTTTTGAGGTTATCGCTTCTCCGCTAGGCAAAACGTAGCTCTTTATTTGTTTGCCGGAGCTTTTTAGTCGTTTAGTAAATTCCGCCAACTCTTTTCGGCCTTTCTGTTTTTCTCCCTCTAAAATAATATCAAGCTTGCTGTTCAAGAAAGCCATGTCTTGATCGTGCAATCTATCTAAGGCAGCCTCTTGCTTATCAAAGTCAAGCCTGTCTCTTTGCCTCCCCTCTTTAACCGGGGCAAGCTGTGTCTCCATTCGGGCCTTTCCGGCCTGAGCCCTTTTAAGGTCTA
>CERH01033774.1_pt1 | contig 13047 bp, 10 predicted proteins | sample 530991 | NCBI WGS metagenome assembly CERH01 (sample SAMEA2621191, study PRJEB7988) | marine metagenome | biome: marine biome (ENVO:00000447); feature: mesopelagic zone (ENVO:00000213); material: "saline water (ENVO:00002010), including plankton (ENVO:xxxxxxxx)" | depth 800 m | reverse complement strand
TGATGCCATAATAGCCTTCAGTAATAGACTGTACATCAAGATCAACAATGTCGTCTTTATTGCTGTCTCGGTAAGTTTTGACCGTACCGTTCCTTTGGCAGAGCGCATCATACTTTCCCTGGTGCTTGTCAATCTTCCAAACAGATCGATATTGACCAGGTACTAGAATAGCAGTTCCTTCTACGCGAGTGGGATTTTCGAGCCAGTAACTACCAGGCTCAGTGGTGCATTCCCAGGTACGGGTAATCCAGCCTTGTTCGTCTTTGAACACCACACACATGCGATCATCAAAACGATTTGCTTGGTGATTGCGGCTACGAATGCCAATAATGTTCAGGTTGTATTCACCTGACTCAAAAACGGTATGGCCAAGAGATGCCACATAATCAAGAAGAAATGGTCGCATATTATGAGTTACAGTTGGCGTTGGTTGCTTGGCAGATTTGAGCGATATTGATGGCTTGCTGTTGTTGGTTTTCCAGCATTTTTTGAACAATCTCTTCCATCTTGTCCAAACGTTGCTCAATGCCTTCAATCTTAACGTCCACAACTTCTTGCTTTCCAACGCTCACGGCCTTTTTATTTTCAAGGGCACCCACACGGCTGCTCAATTCATCTACATCCTGAGCCGCAGACTCAAAAGAAGCAAAAGAGATACCTGCCGCAAAAACGAGAGTCAAACCTGGTATGATCATATCTTTGATATCCATGAGATCTCCCGTTACTCAATGTCAGTACAACTATAAGACCCGAGTAGCTTATCCGTCAACTTAGACGGCTCACATCGTTGCTTATCTGTTTCACCAGTACGAATGCACAATGCCCACATACACTGCAATGACATGGGGTCTCCACCAACATCCTTAATACAAGGTGGTGGCATGTCAGTGAGTTTATCTGCAATAGAAGCTTCACGCTCTGCATCAGTAATTGCAACTTGCTGAACTTGAGAAACAAGCTCTTGATTGCCACTATTTAGCTCTTTAATCGCCTCAGTTTGCGCCTCAATCGCTTTTACACCAGCATCAGGCTTCAGGCCCCAGCCAGCACCAAATCCGACGCTCAATGACGCTATAACGGCTATTACTGTTAAGCTGACTGGTTCCATATTAAAAATTCCACTCATTTTTATGATGCAATTATCTTAACAATAACTGAGCTTGTTGGGTCTGCTTGGCTACCCACAACTGCACCTGTAACACACCACATAGACAATCCAGTACTAAATGCAGCACCACCCGGTATTGAGTAGGTAATCTTTTTGTACGCTGGGGCCTTAAAAGTAAAGTGTGGTGTTCCTACTCCATTTTCAGTTGTTGTAGACGGTGTAGCCGTAGCATTGTCACGAATCTTCAAATAAACAGGTGTTGAATTCGCCTCATTGTTGATTTGAATCATAAAAATGCTGCCAGCACCGCCAGTTATATTCGTGGTGGCTCCAGAAGAACCCGTACAAGATCGATCAAGAACGTACTTACCACCAAGCTCTGTAATCGATGATGTAGATGTTGCTGTTGACATTTTTACCTCAAGAACAAACGATCTTTACATCGACTGTTGCACCATTATTTGCTGTCAATGCAGTATTATCAATAGGGTTCTGATTCAACGTACAAGCAAAGCTGATGTTCGTAAAAGGGAAGCCATCTGGAATGTTGTAAACAGTAGTCGTATTGGCATCGACTCGTAAAACCAAAGTGGCAACAGATGAACCCATAATGACTTTTGAAAGGTCAAAAAACTTAAAGTAGGCAGCACTGCTCGTTGAGTTAGTCAGAGAGATTGAGTAAATCGATCCAGGCTCAGAAGTTACGTTAACGATCGCTGTATTATTACAAACTGTTTCACGGACTATCTTATAGTCAAACGCATCTTCAAATTTTGTAATCGACGTGGCCATTTACTACTTCATTTTTGGCATGGTTGTTTGTGGTCCAGAACCAACACTAACAGAACCACCACCACTTTTCTTCAAATCTGGAATAGTTGCGTCTGGAAGTTGTTGACGACTTCCACCAGGCTTCATCCCTGTGGTTGGCTTGGCTGCTTCAATTTTAACAGTTTTAAGCATCAAAACAGCTTTTTGAGCACTCGAAAGGTTTTTACCACCTTCAGTCGAATTAATCATAGCGAGCTTTTGTTCTTGTTCAGGCGTCAATCCAGCCATTTTGATATCCTATTCTTCAGATGTTGAGGTTACAGATTTCTTTTCGGCTGCATCTACATATCCCTGACCAAAAATGTAAGAAACAATTACAGCCGCAGAAAGCTGCAAGGCTTCTCCAAGTTCAATGTCTTGACCAATGTAGGCAAGGATCGGAGGAAACAACGCCCCACAAAAAGCCGCAATAAACTTACGAGATGAGAGTTTAGTTTTTAAAGTATCCATGATGTCTCCTTAAATTTATTAGAATGGACCCAAAGCATCACAACAGATGCCTTGCAAGTCTCGACTGACCCCATCAACGTTATCGACAATTTGTGTCCAAGATTGACCGTTATTTAGACTGCGCCAGATATCGCCTTTTTCGCATGACATGAGCCACACACCATTCCCGTCTGTCTCAATATCCTCACACTCTTGGCCACTGATCATTCCAAGGTCTACCATGCTGACATTCGAAAGGGTTTTACCGCTCACGTCGAAGTAACTCACATGCTCGTCGCTTTGCGTGCAATGGACAACACGACCACCAGCAGACGCGATTGCGATATTTCGACCCGTTGTTCCGGTTACGTTTTGCGTGTCGGCATGCATATCGTACTCGTCGCCCCAATCGGTAACATCCGAATCAGCGCAAGAACGCGCGCGAATTTCGCCGCCTCGGCCATAAACCAAAACGAAAGAATTATTTGTGTATGTTAGTGCCCTGCCCACTCCGGGGGGATTGTTTCCTGCGAACGGCTCGATACTCGTCCAGCTGACGCCGTAATTCGTGGAATAGTAAATTCGATCGTTTTGCGCCATCATGACAGTACCATTTCCAAACGTCATAGCCTGGATCCCTTCACCGCTTCCGCTATCGTGACCCGCTAAACCGCTGATATCTACGCCTGACCATGTCGAAGCACCATCGGTTGATCTGTATACCTTGTCGCCCGTTTGACGACCGACAGATAACCAAACGCCCGATGTGGACCCATCATTGCACCAAATGATACGGAACTGGTCAAGGTCACCCTCAGACCCAAGATCGATATTGGTCCAGTCAGCGGTGCTGGTAACATCTGTACCACTTCGCTGTAGTTCAGCAGCCGTAGAGTCGCGGCTCAAAACATAAATGATATTACCGCTTCCATCCTTGCCTGCACAAATGTCAAAGCATTGAGGTGCGCCTGTGCCCGGTGTATTGTCGTATATCGTCCAGCTTGTAAGATCCGACGCAGCCGCGTGACCGACTCGCCCGTTTTTTGTTCCAATTACCCAACGAGTCGCACCGGAAGCAGGCACCTCTATACCGTCACACTTAGAAATATCCGCAATAGCAGCACCGTCAATCTTGACGATATCCGCTGCGGCTACTCCGTTGTATTTAGAGTAAGACATTACAACTCAACGTGGTTGTTGGATGGGTTGAAGTAAATAAGCACATCACTACTGTGATCATCGATTGCATGGCCCACGATTCTCACAAAGTCACCGGCAGCAGAAGGCCGAGTAAAAGTGATATGACCGGCTGTAGTGCTGACATACAATGGGAGTCCATCTACTGCACCGCTTCCTGGTGTGCCTTCTATTTCAGTTGATGGAATACGAATGAAGCCTTCCATAAGGCAACCGGCTGTCCGAGCGTTACCCAAACCAATACCAAGAAGTTGAGTAGCACCAGTTGCTACAGCATCAGCATCTGTTTCGTCCCAAGTTCCATCTGTGTGCAAGAAGTAAAGCCGACCAACAGTCAGGGTATCATCAGCACCAGGGCTGTAGCGCATGACACGCCCGCCACCCTCCCCACTGGCAAGTTGGTTTTCAAAAGTAACTGTGTTGTAGTTGTTAACAACATTAATTGCGGTCATTGGTGTTGTGTCGAAAACACCAAACTTACCGCTTGTGTTTGTCACTGATTGAACGCCAGCACCAAGAGTAACGTTGACTTGGCCATCAGTTGCGTGTTCACCTTCGATAACCAAGCCAGCAGTAAGTGCTGTTGTTGTGCCATCACTTTCTGCCACGAAAAACGAAAGCTTACCGGCCTCATCTGAGTCGTCTGCTTCGGATACTTCAGCGACAATCTTCGCAAACGAGGTTTGTGTTTGAGCTGCATCATCACCGATAAACTCAATCACGCCAATGTCATCACCGTCCGCACCAGCAGCGCCCTTATCTTTGACAAACTGAAGTCTTGCGCCATTTGCATCATTTGTGGTGTTCTTGATGATTACCAGCGGATCTTCTGAGTTAGCCGATGTAAACGTCACCGTGTCTTGAGTGATGGTTCCCAAAGAGGTAATCACGCCACCGGTCAAAAGATTTGTTCCATCAACTGTGATTGCATCGGCTTCAAGGGTTCCGTCAATATCTGCGTCACCGCTAATGTCCAACTCAGTAGCAACAACTTTATTGTTGAACGTCGCCGCACCAGCCTCGGACATGTCAAGAGTTAGGGCTGTGATTACACCGCCACCATCGTCACCCTTAAAGATAATGTCTTTGTCTTGTGTGCCATTCTCAATGGTAATGTCACCAGCGTTTCCATGGTCAATCTTGAGTTTTGTACTACCATCTTTTTTGAGTCGCCATTTACCTTCAGCACTGTCAAGGACAATGTCACCGTCAATATCAAGTGTGAGGTCAGCGGCTGCGGCGTCGTCGTCAACGGTAGTTATTGTAGTTGCGCCATGAGTGCCTACCGCGATTGTACACAGGTCGCCTGTGTCGGTGCTGTCAGTAATCGTTAGCGTCGATGCGTTCGCGTTAATCTGGTCTACTTGCAAAGCAGTTAGCGTGCCAACGCTTGTGATGTTTGCCTGTGCCGCTGTGGTCAATGTTCCTGCTAGTTGTGTCGCAGTTAAACGCCCTGAGCTTGGGTTGTAGGTAAGGTTACCGTCCATCTCCAAGCCAACGTTACCCGTGCTCGAAGTTGCACCTTCCACAAATGTGATCAGGTTTTCTTCATCTGTACTTTCATTGTCGGTAACCAATACATGCGATGAGTTTACAGCGTCCGTAGCGTTTGTGACTGTAACGCCAGCAATAACAGTGTTGAGTGCTGTACCTCCAACTGTAATTGCGTCTGCCTCTAGCGTACCATCAATGTCGGCGTCACCACTAATGTCAAGCGATGAGGCTTCGATCTCACCACTAGTCTTAAATGTTACGCCATCACTTCCACCAACCTCAAAAATGATCTGGTTGTCTGTTCCGAACTTGATTCGGTTGTCAGCATCGCGACCAATTTCAAGGCTACTGTTTACAACTGATGTGATGCCTGTCTGTGCGGCATCCACAGTAAATGTAAGATCGAAAGGGTCTGCGTCAGTACCATCAGAAACATCTGTAAAGTTGGTTGTAATACCAGAACCAATGAACTTTACTTCTTTACCATTGGATACTGTGACTTCGGTGCCGTCGTCGTCCTCCAGAATCCAGTTATCCATGTTTCCGGAACCAGACGTTTGAGAGTCAACATAAGCCTTGATGCTTTGTTGGGTTGCCAGTGCAGTCGCACTGTTGCTGGTCATGTTGTCTTCGTCGTTGATTGCGGTGACTGTAGCACCGCTAGCAAGCGTTAGGCTGGTGTTGGCTGTTATACCTCCACCATCTGCAATCGTGATGGCGTCATCGCCATCGGTAAAGGAAACCTTAGCTGTTTTGATTTCACCAGTCGTTGAAATGTCACCTGAAGCAGTAATCGCTGCAGCTTGAAAAGCAGCGTCTGTTACCGAAAGATCGCCCGTACTTGCGCCCGTAGCCGTCGTAGTACCAACAACAAAGGTATCTGTGCTCTCATCCCAAATGATTGCTGCGTTGTTGCTCGATCCACGCTCAATAATAATCCCGGCATCACCAGATGGTGTGCCACTTGTGCCATTTGCCAACTCGAGCAATTTATCGGACACAACAGTATTCGTAGTCGAAACCGTTGTCGTGGTTCCATTTACAGTCAAATCACCAGTGACGGTAAGGTTTTCTCCAACAAACAACTTTTTAGCGATACTGGCACCACCCTCTACACGAAGAGCGCCTGTGTCACCAGTTGCGTCAGATGAGTCTGTTGTATCAGTTACATCGATGACACCGTTAAAAGTAGACTTTTTGTTACTGTCTATTTTCAAAACGTTGGTTTGAGAGTTGTTAGCGTCAGTTGTGTAAAAATACAACGCACAGCCGTTTTCAACGTTTGTCCATGCAGCATCAGTCAAGGCTTCGATTCTAGCGCCAACGATTTGAGTGTTACTGCTGTCTTCTGCACCGGTAAACTCAATCACACCAAGACGGTGACTATCGCCCATTGGCGAGCCATCGTTAGATGACAAACGCAATGAACCACCAGCGTTTGCGCTACTGGTGGTTGTATCTTGAATTTCAACTTGGGATCCATCTACAGGCGTACCGACAACATTAACGTTGCCTTCAATTTCGACATCACCAGTAGTGTTTACAGTGTCAACACTAAGATCTTGTTTGAAAAAACTAGCCATTCATCACCACCCTTATTTACCGTCGTTATCTCGCCAATGAAGTCGTGCAGTGCGAAGATTTATTGAGTTACCAGTTTCACCTGAAACCGTAGCAGAAGGTTGAGCTGATACTTTAAGAAAAAGGTAAATAGCACCTGATTCTGTTTGTGTGGATGGCGCCGTAAAGAAAAATCTTGTGCCCATCTCCACGCAAGCTAATTTTACGTTTATATCAGCACCGTCACCACCTTCGGTTCCCCAGTCAATGCCTCCTTTCAATTTTACATTGTTGACTCTATTCGCGAGAGGATCTTGACCACTCTCATCAAACATTAAAGCAACATTTACTTGAAGAGCCGAAGCAACAGAAACATCGTCGAAAACCAAATCTAAATGAGACAATGATGCTGCAGACGGCAAAGAACGCGATCGAGCATCGTGCCCAGCATCACCAGACACAGTCTGATAAAGCTTAACTCTTTGCCATTCACCAAGTTGACACGTCGGTTTTGTTTTGTTCTTAATAAATCCTTGAGCCATCAAAGCCTCCAAATAGAAGTGACTGTGGGGGCATGAAGCCCCCTAAATCAGTGGATCAGGATCAAGTAAGGCCCTTGAGAAGCGCGCAGTACCATTCAGAACCATCGCACACGCAGTAAGCCATTTCGTTTTGTGAAATTACGATCCCTGATCCGATAGAAATAGCAGATCCACCATCTCCTTTCAAAGTAATATCTTCTGCAGCGTCTGCAGCGTTCAAAATGTTTAACGTCATACCTTTGGCTGTAGCTTCTGGTGGAAGGTGCAATTCTCGTGAGCCTGTTGGGTCAACAACTAAAATCTCACCTTGAATTTGAAACTCGTTGGCTGTAGTTGTGTAGTGATTACGAAGTTGTGTCGTGGCAGCCATGGTTATGTTTTGAACACCGTGATTGGCTGGTGGTACCAGAGAACGGCCACCTGCAAGTGCGGGAATAGAAGACATTATTTACTCCAATAGGGAAAGGGAATGAGATTGCGGGAATAGAATATCACGTTTTTTATAGATATACATGATTGAGAAACTTTTTACTCGATACGATATAACTGTTTTTCTTCAGCCTGTTCATATGGATCTTGGTAACGAGGCAACTTGGTTTTTGTTTTGCGTTTGAAGTCTTTAAACATTTTATCCGCTACTTGACCTTGTGTTTCTGTCTGAGCAGGAATCATACCAAGGGCTCCAAGAAGTTCTTGAGCAGGACTATTTCCAACTTTAGGCGATGCACTGTCACCCTTTTTGATCCTGTCTGTAACTTCCTCGACCAGACCCCGTTCTTCCAGTGATTTCCTCATGGATATACCTGTTTCAGTGATCCCCTCTACAAAACCTAAGTTTGCTCTGTCTACTCTTTCTGCAACGGTAATGTAACGACCAAATGGAGGTATTTGAACCAAATTTCTCAAAGACCACCACAAAAGACCATTTCCAGCCAGATCTACTGGTCGATCGTCGTCACCTTCAACGGGCCTAAGTGCTGGATTAGCAAGGGTGTATGGAACAACCTGAAGGGCCTCTCTAAGCATACCTCCAGTAACGATTAAATCCCAATCAAGAAGGTGAGCAGGAACCTTATTGAAGTTATCTATCTGGCCACCATAGAAAGGATCGATGTCTGTCGTATAAACAATAGGCGCCTGTAACCAAGGAACAAGACGTGTAGCCAACTGGCGCTGAGCTTCCTGATCTCCCATCAAAGCATCGTATGGATCAATCGCAAGATTCAAAGAATCCATGATTGGGAGGGGTGGAAGAAAGTTCATACGTTTTTCTTTTTTAGTACTGTTAATAAACGTATCCAGAGCCAATATCGGTAATCTTCCATCCAGATAGCTTGGCATTCCAACCTGACGTTCTGTCTCCATAAACTCTTGTTGCAGACCATTCGCCAAACGCAACTGATTAAAAACACGATCTGGTGCAATCAACAAGGTGTCATAAAACAAGTTCATGTTGTTCCGCAAGTAACTGTAGAACATGATGGTTTGTCGCATGACTCGTTTTTCAAATTCAGTAAGTGCGCCGTAATCAAATGCTGCTTTACGTGCTGTTTGAGCAGCTTGGCCAGGTGAAATCCCTTGTTCAACGCCATCGATAAAAATCGAAACACGATAAAAGTTATCAATTGCAGTGGCAGCTTCTTTCAGGTGATCGTTCCATGCCCTTGCGTAATCACCGAGCTTTTTGTAACTGTACTTACGCTGATCCTTTCGAATGTACTGTTTAATATCTTCAGCCATAGAACGCTGAGTTTCAGCTTGAATAAAGCTTGAATCAAGGCCGTACATCAAGGCCATTTCTGAAAGTTGTTTTTGAGTATATATCTGGCCCGACTTCGTCACAAGAAGCCTTTTTGCGCCAGGGTTATATTTGTTTTCCCCATACATTCGCATTGTTACTGAAGAAGCCATGCCTGGATTCTTCAACATTACTCGAGTGGCATCTACAGGCCCAACCGCTGTCATAAGTTGAAAGTACCCACCGATGTAGTTGGCTACATAATATGGAGCCATGGGTATGATGAAACCCGTAGTAATACCCTGTTTGATAAGCGTTGTTGTAAGTGGGAAAAACCGAAACAAGTTATTGATTGCACGACCAACTTTAGAGTACACAATTTGTTTTGTTGGAACTTCTGATGGCACGTCAGCATATGGCGTATCAACATCAGCTTGCCTTAAAACTCGAGCAGGATCCGTCATGTATGCGGAACCAATTCTACTCACTCTGTCGATCGCGTTCTTTAGTTCAATTTCCATTCCACGCGGAACAGTCACCGTTGTTCCATCAGGAAAAGTCATGTCTACTAATGCATCGCCAGACAAAGCTGTTCTGTGCCCAAATCGGGCCATCGCCTCTTCTGCGGCAAGTAACGCTTGTAAATCCTGAAAATCTTTAGCTGGCCTTCTCCCTGGTGGTTTTTCAAACGCAGCGTAATCATAAATTACATTAGTAATAGCCCTTTTGGGCTCTACCATTTCAGAAGGCATGTCATCTGTAGGACGTGTGCGAAGCTCAAGATCACCATACGTAAAGATCTGGTGCATGTGTCCTTTTACGCGCTGATGAAACATAGAAGGAGTTTCGATCGAATACTGTGCGCCTGTTGGTGAGACTATTCTTTTTGGTGTCCGGTAGTTTACTTTTGCACCCGGCATTCCATTCTTGATCATCAAATCGTATAGACCATCAAGCTTGTCAAGAGTAGCCATCCGAACGATCATTTCGAGCAAAGCTTGTGATGGTGAATACCTTGATATTTCAGCTTCTGTCAGACCAACCTTACCTCTCTCTCTAATGGCCAATTCATAAAGTTTTGGCCACCCTTCTTCACCCGAATAAAACAAATTATATGTTTCCGAAGCTCTCCAGGATGCTTTTCTGTCTAGTTCAAGAGTTTCACCGCCAAGACCCCTGAGCAACTGTAGACCTCTTTGCTGTATTTTCGTATCGTTTTGTTCGATGCGGTCTTTAATAACCATCAATGCTTCACCAATCGCGACTCGATCGGAATCAGACATTTTAGCAATTTGCTTTGTAGTTAGTCCTGTTTCAGATGAATATGATTGAAGAATCGTTAGAGCAGTAGAAACCCTCTCTGTGATGCCATTCACTCCACCTCTACTGCATGCTTTTGTAAGCAATTCTTGTGTTGCGTTTTGAGTAAGAAACTGCATTCTTGAAACGCCAGATGGAATCTCAAAAGAGTACCCTGTTACTTCGGCCTGCAGATCAGGTTCAATGCCAACCGCTTCTAGCTCACCAGGGTCGATTTTTGTCAGTTCGTCCTGACCTGAAATAATATCAGCTTGTTTTTTAGAGTCTATTTGCAAGGACTTATCTTGCTCAGACAACTTTTTATACTCTAAATTTATTCTACTTATTTCGGCATCCGTAAGATCGTTTATCACGCTCACGATGCCACGACTTCTCTGAAGTCGACCGCCTACGTTTTTCGTAACGCCAGAGATCAACTCTACTTGTTCAGGATCAAAATCATTCACAAGTATGTCGGTCATACTTTCAAATATTTCTTCTATCGCCGCTTCAGGGTTTCCTCTTCTTGCTGTTCTAGCAATATTTACAATGTCTCTCGGAGTTTCCGAAATGCTTTTTAGTTGACGCTTAAAAAGCTCTTTCAACTGAGGTCTGACATTGTACATGGGATCATCTAAAACAAATAACCTTTGAATTTTTGAAATAGTGTTTTTGATAAAATCGATTTCGCTTGATAGAGCAGGCTCTAAAAGACCTCTCTTAAATGCGCCTAAAATGGAATATCCAAGACTCTTTGGGATTGCCTCAGTGTAGGTGGTTCGACGTGAAACCCCACTAGCTTCTACATCCAGCATTAGCTCAATGACTCTGCTGTAGTCTCTCATTTTTATAGTAGAAAGGTCTGCATTTGCACCAATCAAATCATCTGGAATCCGTCTACCGACGATTGGCTCAGACCCTAAAGGACGCAAGAAAACTTTTAATCTTGCTTGTTGGCCAGCATTTAAAGTCAACGTTTCATCTTTAGCATTTGCCATATCGATTAGTTTGACTGGATCTAAATACGATTGCTTTTTGCCAACGTTTTGTTTGCTAATACCAAGAATAGATCCCATACGTGCATTTACACGATTCACAATCGATTCGGCTTTGTCGTCAGTAACCAATGTGTTGTCAGTCAGGTTTTGTATTCTTCTTCCACCGATCGCTGACTTTGATTCGTTTTTCTTGAAAGTTTCAGTCATTACATAAGCAAGTGCCCTGCTGTATGTTTCAATCGCATCCACTGCGCGTGTCTCATCAGTGATTCCAAGAACTTGCCTCACTGAGTCTGGATGGACATCTACGTCGAATATAGGACGCTTTTGAGAAGCTTGTCGGAGCCTTTCACCCTGTTCCAGAATTTTACCTCTATCAATATAAACAGTCGATCCAGGTCGTCTTGGTGCGTTTTCAATATTGATCTGAACTAGCTCATTACGATGAAATCTATCTGGCCGTAAAAGCAAATCTAATCTTCCTGCCACAACCGGATCGATAAACCTGCCGGATTCAAGCCTCATACGAGTATACATGGCCTGTAGGTTTTCATACAGAGAAGCTACATCTGATGCATCTCCATCTAAACGACCCACTCCAGAAACCATCTTTCTTAAAATTTCTTCTACTTGCTTTTTACCCTGAGCGTTGAGCCTTCTTTTGGTTGTGTTTGAACCAAAATTTGGGTTCACTTCATTGTGTTTTCGGCCAATAAATCTACTAGCCCATCTTTTACCCATGAGATCTACAAGTATCTGACTGTCGTTTTCCAACAACTTCGAGAAATTACCTGTTTTGTACATGTCTCGAATTGAGTTTATGTTGTCACTTGTAATGTCAAGAACTCTTCCCACCTTGACATTGATGATGTCGGATGGTGTTGCCTCATCTGCAATAGTCCTCGAAATGGTGTCTATTTCTACTTTGCCGAAAAAATCTTGGGGTGTGCTGATTTTGATCTGATTATCTGCCGCTGCTGCATAGGATCTGTTTTCGAGCAAAGATAAAAGAACAATCTTCTGATCTACATCAATGGTCCCTTTTTCAACAAGCTGATCTAAATCTTTGTTTACCTTCTGATATTGCTTTCTGTTTCTCAGTTGGACCGTGTCTGCATCACCAACATAGTATGCAGCCTTCAGATTTTTTGTGTAATCCTGTTTATTTTTTTCCGCTTGTTTCCTGGCTGCCGTCTTTACTTGCCTTGGGTCTAAACCAGCAGAAATAAATGATCGATCAAGCTGCTGTTCTAACTCGAAAGGCAAAATGCCTTTTGTGTCATTTTTTCTGTTCTTGAACATTCGCACACCCTCATCGGTGTGCTGAAGGTGATGAATGACTGTGTACAAAGCATGATAAATGGTTTCGTACGCATCAGGTTTGTAGTTTTTCTTTAGCTGCTCAATGGCGGTATCAACTTCAATTCCATCTTCTATTTTTTCAAAAATCTGTTCTGCAATATTTCTTGCAGCGTATGAGAGGCTTCTCTTTTGTTTTCCAACTACATCTGTAGGTATAGGCTCTTCATTGGCTTTTGCGTTGTATACCTCCGTGTCCTCATCAAGAAGTTGCTTCAACTTTGGACCGTCAATCTTTCCACCGATTTGATTTTCTATCGCATTAACAGCAAAAGAAACGTTTTCCGAAATGTTGTACAACCTGTTGTACGCAGACGGTGATCCTCCTGCGAGAGCCACCTTCCATTTGACCGGACTCTTCCATCCCCCCTTCAAATCAAACTGATTAGCGATTTTAGAACCTCTTGATGTTCCTCTAACAATCGCGATTGGGTACTTAGCAAGCAGACGTTCCCACGGGGTAATCATGTCTATTGTGTGGCCAAGTGCTTG
>CERH01024166.1_pt1 | contig 13061 bp, 11 predicted proteins | sample 530991 | NCBI WGS metagenome assembly CERH01 (sample SAMEA2621191, study PRJEB7988) | marine metagenome | biome: marine biome (ENVO:00000447); feature: mesopelagic zone (ENVO:00000213); material: "saline water (ENVO:00002010), including plankton (ENVO:xxxxxxxx)" | depth 800 m | reverse complement strand
TCAGCGCCGAGGAAAAGAACGCCGAGAGCGTGAGGATGACCCAGTGTTTCTTGGTCAGCGCGCGCAGGTTCTCCCATGTCCAATCCCGCCAGAACATGATGATCATCGGCACCATCGACATGAGCGAGCCGACAAACAGCAGGTTGCAATAGGTGATGACATTGCGCCCCATAACGCGGTTTTGCGAACCGATATCGGCAAGCAGCGAGACGAGCGAGTTCGACGAGGCATATATCAGCACCGCTACCCAAGCGAGCGTGGCCCCCATCATGACCTTTGAGGCATCTGGAACGATCTGCGTGCTGGCGTGACTCATGGCGTGCTCCTGAACCGAGATGCTGAACCTTGCCTTTACATTGCGCCGCAACTGAGAAAAGAGCAATGAACGTCCACGCACAGCCGGTCACGTTCCACTGATGGCCGCGAAATATTGTTTCAAGAGCGCCGCGCGCGTCACGCTTGCGTGCGAAACTGTGAAATTCCACGCGATTTCGGTTGTAAATCGCGGCGTGGGGGGCAAGTTTGCCCAACACCGGGCCCCGTGCCTCCTGATCCCCAAGGGACCTTTAGATGACCGCCCTCTCTGAAACACCCCGCTCCGGCTTTGTCACCATCTTTGATGACACCTATGATCAACCCGACTGTCGGGCCTATTTCCGCATGATGGACAGGCTGGGCTATCGCAATCAGCATCACGCGGTCGCGGCCTTTCGGGCAGGGCTGGCCGAGATGATGCGCCTGCGCGGTCTTGATCAGGCGCGGATCGTGGATTTCGCCAGCAGCTATGGCATCGTTTCGGCGCTCTTGGCGCATGATCTGAGCCTGGCACAGGTTTTTGCCCGCTACCGGCAACCCGAATTCGACAGCGCCAGCGCGGACGAGGTGATCGGCTGGGATCGTGACTGGCTGGTGGGGCTGCGCCGCCCTGCGCCCGTGCTGCATGTAACCGGCCTTGATGTGATGCCCAATGCGGTCGCCTACGGGCGCGCGGTTGGTCTCTTTCAATCCGGCCATGTCGAGGATCTGGAACAGGCTCCACCGTCCCCGGCGCTTGCCTCCGACCTCGCCCGCTGTGACATGATCGTCGAATGTGGCTCTGTGGCTCAACTCATGCCGCGCGCGCTCGACCGGATGCTGGCGGCCTGCGGCCCGGTCAAGCCTTGGGTGATGACCTCGCCCATCCGGGGCAATGAACGCCCCGAGGCGGCTGAGGTACTGCGCGCCCATGGCCTTGTGGTCGAGCGTCTGCCGATCCCCCCTTTCATCCACCGCCGGTTCGAAAGCCCCGAAGAACAGGCCCGTGCCATCGCCAATGCGCAGGCCGCAGGGCATGACACCGAGGGTGTGGAAACCACCGGCCATTTCCATGCGCAAATTCTTCTGGCCCGTCCCGAGGCGGAATGCACCAACCCCGCCGACTGGCCGCTGCCCCTTGGCGCACTGCCCATGGCGGACAGCGATCCTGCATAAACCGTTGTCGGGCCATGCGCCTGCGGCTATCATCACCCTGTTGCGCACAGCCCTTTTCTTGATCTGCCCGGACCTATTGCAGGATTGACCCAGAATGCCCCCTTGTCCCACCCCTGTCAGACCCCATGCGCGCAACCCATCGCGCAGGAGCTGAGGTTGTGCGCGGACTGGGGTTTCTCACACTTGCCGCCTCGATCTTTTGCGGCTTTGGCGCAGGCCAGATTGGGTTGACCCTGCTGGGGCGTGGGGCCGTGCCGCCCCAGCCCGTGCAGATCACCGCCGCCTTGGCCGCTGTCGAGAATGCCGCAGAAGCGCCCTTGCCAGAGAGCTGGCCCCCTGTCTTTGACCCTTATGTGCCAGATCCGCCCAAGGCCCCGACCATCGCCAAGAAGGTCGAGAAATACCGCCTCGTCGGGTTGGTCGCGGGGGGCGAGAGTGGCTGGGCCATTCTCACCGCGTCGGATGGCGACCGGTTGGTGCGCGCAGGCGACCGGCTGATCGGCGGTGAAACCGTGCTTGAAATCGCTCCTGATGGGGTTTGGATCGAGCGTTCCACAGAGCGGGTTCTGATCGCCTTTGAGGAAACGCCCGACGAAATGATGGCCCGGATGATGGTAAATGGCTCCGTGCAGGAAGATGAGGCCGAAATTCCGGCCAGCGCCTTTTCCGGCAGTGATCTGCGCCGTGTTCTGGGGCGCGCGGGCAGCGTGCGGATGGTCACGGTTGGCAGCAACGCAAACGAGGTCTTTCCCGAAATTTTATGGGTGCGCGAAGGGCAGGTTTACGACCTGATCGGCCTGCGTCGTGGCGATCTTGTGCTGCGCGTCAACGGTTATTCTGTTTCCGATCCGGAAACGCTGGTGAACGCCAGACAGCTTTTGGCAGAAGCCGATGAATTCGCTGTCGAAATCATGCGCGGTGGTCAACGGCGCACCATTTCCGTGCGGATCACCGGGCGCAGCTAGGTACGATTTTTTGCGTCCCCCCCTTTAAATCGAAAATTCATAAACTATTTACCATCGACGGCTGTATTTGTTTCAGTTTCCGGTCATCCCGGCGAAATAAAAAATCTTTTATTATCAGCAATTTGAAACCTTGCTTCTTGCAAATCCGGCAAATGAAGTAACATTACGGCCCACTCACGAAAATGTTATCGTTGTTCCACGCAAGGTTTTGTGTTGAGCTAGCAGTGTCAGGCGCGTCATTTTGGCGCTCTTGACGTTACTGCCAATGTCAATAGGGCGCGGTTTTGTGCGCTGAACGGGGAGCAATTGCTCAAATCTATTAACCCAAAATCTGCGGATCACTGATCCGCGCGGGCCAAACATTACTCACCTCTACCGGCCTGTAATCTCTCGCATATCGAGTTCGCTCGAAACTGACATAGGGCGGCCTGAACGGTCGCTGACTTACAGGGGCTCCGGCCCTCCTTTCTCGCGGCATGTCTGGCGCGGGGTTGATGGCGTCATGTCTGGAGCGTGGCGCTGGTAATTTTCGCAAGCTTTTTCTGCTGGAGGACAAAGCATGAAACGAAGAGACGCATTAAAGCTCGGCCTTGGGGCTGCGGGTGCCACTGTGGCGGCATCGCAGGCCGGAGCGGTCGAGATCGAGCAGTGGCCGGACAGTGCCGCGGAAGGGTTGCCGCAAACCGGCCTGGTATTCCCCGACACTTTTGAGCCGAGCATTGTCGTGCAATCAAGCCCGGCGGTCGAGCCATTCACGGCCCCGCTGAACATCATGCCGATCGCGCAGCCGGTCAATCCCAACACCTACGACCCGCCGATCGAGCCCGAGCGCCACCAGCGCTTTGACGATTTCCCGCCGCAAAAGCATTACGAAGAAGTGATGACCGAATTCCGGTGGAAGTATCACTGGCAGCCCCCGTATGGCGACGGCACCGAGGGCGTTGTCGGGCGTGCTGGCGATCCAGACGTCGGGTCCTGGCACTGGGGCTTCAACGGCATCACGCCGGGTGAAACCTATCACGCCTATTACGGCGAGCCGGTTTTCCTGCGGCGCAACAACCTGCTGCCCACTGTGGGTGCCGGCAATGTGACCTTTGCGTTGCCCTCGCCGACCATCCACCTGCACAACGGCCATACCGCGTCCGAGTCGGACGGTATTCCGCAGGACTTCTTCAATCCCGGCGAATTCTGGGATCACCATTACGCCAACATCCCGGCTGGTACGCCGTTCAATTGGGATTACGACAACCCCGAGATCATGAATACCCTGTGGTATCACGATCACCGGCTCGATTTTACCGCCACCAACGTCTATGCGGGCTTTTCGGGCTTCTACTTGATCTTCGACGAGCGCGATTCCAACAACGAACGGGATCGCAATCCGCGCGCCTTCCGTCTGCCCTCGGGCAAATATGACATTCCGCTGATCCTGCACGATGTCATGTTCCAGCCCAACGGTCAGGTGATCTGGGACTTCTTCTCGCCCGATGGTGCGTCGCCGCATCCCGAACCGCGCCCCGAGCCGGTCGAGGTCGGCAACTCTCAGGGCACGCCCGATACGTTCGACTCCAACCGCCTGCAATACACCACGCAGGGCATGACGGGCGACAAGATCACGGTCAACCGGATCATCCAGCCCTATCTCGATGTCGACCGGCGCAAGTATCGCTTCCGTTTCCTCAACGGTGGCCCGTCGCGTCTCTATCGTCTGGTGCTCAAGGTCGTGCCGAAGCCCGGTCGTGGCGAGCCCTATTTTGACGACTTCATCGTGCTGTCGAATGACGGCAACCTGCTCGAGGCGCCGCTGGTCGAACCCAAGATCGACCTCTGGATCGCCAACCGCTTTGACGTCATCATCGACTTCTCGAAGTACAAGGATGGCGACAAGGTTCAGGTCTGGAACGATCTGGAAATCCGCGGCGATGGTGCAGGTCCGACCGGCTTTACGCTGGAAGGCGAGAACATGATGCCTGTTCTGGAATTCCGTTGCAAAGGCCGCAAGAAGCCCGATCCGTCGCGCGTTCCTGCCACCATGCGCAAGCTTCCGGAAATCCGCATGTCCGAAGTCCGTCGCAAGCGCCTGTTCGTATTCGACTACGACAACGGCCTGTGGACGGTGAACGGCCGCCTGATGGACCCCAACCGTGTGGATGCCAAGATCGAGCAGGGTTCTGCCGAAATCTGGACCTTCCGCAACGAGGGCACAGCCTGGGCGCACCCGGTTCATACCCACTTCGAAGAGTTCCAGATCCTCGAGGTCAACGGTCGTCCGCCAAGTGCGGTAGAGCGTGCCCGCAAGGACGTGGTCTCGCTCGGGCCGGGTGACGAGGTGACATTCTTCAGCCGCTGGCGCGACTTCTTTGGCAAGCACGTGATGCACTGCCACAACGTCGTGCACGAAGACCACGCAATGATGATGCGCTGGGATATCGTGGAGCCGGGTCAGGGTGACTGAGCGGAAATCCTTCTAGGAATTCTCTGAAAATGAGAGGAAAAGACATGACAAACAGACGTCAATTCTTGGCCGGTCTTCCGGTCGCGGCGGCTGCTGGGATGACCGCCGGGTTTTACACCACGCCGGGTAACTCCAAAGAGCGCGCCGATGAGGCCCGCAAAGCCGCACTCGCAAAACTGCGCGATACCAAGACAAACCTGCACCCCAACGACATGCCGGTGCTCTGCAATCCGGTGAACAGCGGTGGGGTCATCAACTCTGCGGTGAACGATTCGTTCCCCAACGTGATGATGGTCAATCAGGACGGTCTCGGGATGTCCTTCTATGAGGGCTTCATCGAGAACAAGGTCGTGATGATGCACTTCATGAGCCTCAAGGACGAAGGCCATTTCCCGATCACCCGCCGCATGGCTGACGTGGTTGCAGAATTGGGCGACAAGGTCGGGCGCGATGTTTTCGTGTACTCGATCAGCCGCGATCCCGAGCATGACACCCCTGCACGCATGCAGGCCTATGCCTCGGAACTCGGTGCGCCCAAGGGCTGGCATTTCCTGACCGGGACGCCGCAGCATTGCGCCGATCTTGCCTTCCGGATGTATCGCATGAGTCATTCGACTCTGCCCGGCAAGCGCAAGGTGGACGTGGTGTTCTACGGCAACGGCAGCGCCGGTCTCTGGGGATCGTTCCCCTGGGATATCCGGGCCGACGATGCCGCCAACCGTGTCACCTGGGTCATGCCGCAAGCAGCGCCGAAAGTCGGTGAAAAGCTGCGCCGGGCCGGTCCGCGCGTGTTCGATCTGAAAGATACGCGCAACCACAACCGCGAAGTCTGATCCCGGACCCCGGTTCGCCGGGGCGCCAGAACAGTATTTTGAATCGGAGACAATGAAAATGTTTCGTAAATCCATAAGACTGGCCGCGGTGATGGCATTGCCCGCTTCGGCCATGGTTGGGGGGGCGCCCGCTTGGGCCCAGACACCCTTCGACCTGAACATGTTCTGCAACGTGTCGGGACATGCCAACGGTGGTCAGCAGCCGCGCGTGCCATTCGAGACGCGCACGACTGTTGGCAATACGACAACGCTCTTGACGGCGGACGGCTACTCGGTTTTCCCCGAGGGTGACAGCTTTGGTCCCAATCCGACCAACCTGCTGCCGACCATCTACGAGAACGCCAAAACCTGTCGGGGCAATGAAATCCCCAACACCCTGCCTTCGACACCGGACAACCCCTACAACCTGCACGACGATCCGGTGACACGGGAGATCGACAAGACCTCGCCCACCGATGATCTTGATTGGATCATGGACCGGATCGAGGCGATGTCGGAACCGCACGAGATTTGCCGGACTTTCCGCGGCAATCGGCACTGCTACAACTATCCGCGCCGGGTCAATCCCGCGACCCTGCGCACCCTTGCGAGCCGGGCCGTCGACATCATCGAGGGCAACGAGCTCAAGGGTCGTTTCAGCGAACGGGAATACGAAGGTTTCCCCTTGCTGCACTATCTCGGTGGCCTCAAGACCAAAGCGGTCGACCCTGAGACCAAGTCGGTCACTGTCAACCAGATCTGGTATGACAGCCATATCGAAGCTGACGCAAACTACATCGACCCGATCGCTGTGACGGATGAGGAATGGACGATCCACTACGTGATCAAGATCCTCAACCGTGGCCACGAAGACTTTGCACCCTACGCCATGTTCTTCGATGACTGGACAGAGTTCGACTTCACCCCCGAAGGTGGACCGGACATGACCGCTGGTGGCACCGCATTCCCGCGCGTTCCCAACATCGGCATGGACCAGACCTTCTTCCCGATGCAAGAGGGTCTTGAGTATACGCTCAACATGAAGATGCCCCCGGCACGCTTCTGGAACCTCAGCTATCACTGGGGCTGGCGTCAGCACCCGCCGCGGGTTCAGGTGGTCGAGAACATGCGCGTTCCGCTGCGCAACGGCGCATTGCGCAACACCGCAGAGATTGGCGTATTCGGTGAAAACCCGCGCGCCAGCGAACAGGCGAAGCTGGATGCAATCGCCATGATCGGCGACACCGCCCCGGCCAAGCGCATGTGGCAGATGTTCCGTGAAATGGCCGGCATGACCATCAACCGGAACAACAAGCACTTTGGTGGTGGTCTCAATGGCTCGATCGTTCAGGCGCAGATGCACCTGATCCGTCAGGCCTTCTATGACTGGCGGAACCGCAATCACCTGCCCACCGGCTATGAAATGGCCGAGGATGCCGATGTCACCGTTCTGTTCCTCAACAACTCCATCTATGGCCAGTTGAAGGATCACGATGGCACATCTCAGGTGCGGATGTTCAACGGCCCTTGGAAAAAACGTGGCGACAAGGTCAATATTCAGCTTCTGAATGGCGATTACTTTGTCCACGCCTATGTTCTGGTGGACTTCGGCGGTTTGCGTGGCTGGGAAAACACCTTCCACAACACCCTGCCCAGCGGCGGTGCCGGCCCTCTCTTTACCTTTGGCCGGAACTACTTCTGGATCCACGTCGCAGGGGGCGGCCCGATCCCGGTCCCGCCGGCAACACCTCCGGCTGATGCGCCCAAGACCCCTGTCAACGATACCATCTGGCAGGTTTCCAATGGCAATGGCATAGGCCGCGGCAATTCCGAGTTCGCTTGGGGCGGCATGCAGCAGGAAATGAACGAGTATGTGAATGTCGATGGCATCGGCGAACACCACCTCGAAGTGACCTTCAGCTACGAGCCCTCTGCACGTCTGCGGATGTACCAGTTCGACGCGCTGCACCATGATGTCGCCGTGTGGTCGATCCACTAAGCGACTGATCTGAAAAAGGTTCCGGCGGCATCCCAGCCGCCGGTGCCTCTCTCATTTTGAGACATTACTTTCTCGACGGAGACTTGAAATGAACGAGACCAAAGCTGCCCCATGGATCGCGCCCGCCTGTGCCCTCAGCCTGGCGCTTTTGGCATTCGCGGCCCCTGCCTCGGCCGATCATTCCGGCTACACCAAAACCGAAGACCATAGCCAAGGTCACGATCACAGCGCGACCACGAGTGCCGATCACACCGGCCATTCAATGGATCATGGTGCCCAGACCGAGGGCCATGATCACAGCGGTGCCATGACCGACGATCATAGCAATCATTCGGCGCATCAGGCCATGCAGGCCGAGGGCCACGACGCCCACGCCGCCGCTGGACACCGTATGCCCGACCATCTCGGGATGGACGATCAAAACACCCTTGGCATCGCGATGAGCCCCGATGGCTTTCAATACAAGCGCAGTCTGCAAGACTACCAGATGCCCGATGTCACGCTTCGCAATCAATTCGCCAAGAAGGTAAGCTTTGTGGACTTGCTGGATTTTGACGGTCCGGTTCTGCTCAATTTCATCTTCACCAGTTGCGCCACCATCTGCCCGGTGATGAGCGCGACCTTTGGCCAGACCCAAGAGGACCTCGTCGCCATCGACGACAACTACCTCATGGTCTCGATCTCGATCGACCCGGAATATGACACGCCCACGCGCCTGCGCGAGTATGCAGACCTGCACGCCGCCCGCGAGAACTGGGTTATGCTGACAGGCCAGTTCGACGACATCTTCACCGTCGTGCGCGCCTTCGATGCGGTTTATAAGGGTGACAACAAGATGTATCACCGCCCACTCACCTTCCTGCGCGCGAACAAGGACGCCCCGTGGCTCCGGCTCGAAGGTCTGCTTGGGTCCGAAGAACTTGCAGAGGAATACAGCAAATTGCTGCATCCTGAGGTGAATTGATGCGCTTCCCAGCTTTTCGCGCCACGGTTCGGCGTCTTGGATTGGCTCTCGCCTTCGCCGCTGTCCCGCTTTGGGCCGGGGCAGGGCAGGCGGGCGATGCCGAACTTGGCCGCAAACTCTATTGGGAGGGGATCGGTGCCGACGGCCAACCGATCAACGGTGTGACACAGGGCGACGTCAAGGTTTCGGGCTCGCAATTTTCCTGTGTCAACTGCCACCGTCCCAGCGGTTTTGGCACCTCCGAAGGCGGCAATTACGTGCCGCCCATCATTGGCTCTGTTCTGTTCGAGAAAAAGACGCCGAACCGCAACCGCATTTTCAAGGACCTCTATCAAGAGGTGCAACCCCCCGGTTTCTGGGCGCGGGTGCGCTCGCCGCGTATGCGCCCGGCCTATGATGACGAGCTGCTCGCCCGTGCGCTCAAGGACGGGGTGGATGCGGGCGGGCATGTGTTCGATCCGATCATGCCGCGCTATGACCTCACCCCACAGGATGTGGCCAACCTCTCTGCCTTCCTCAAGACGCTGTCAGTCGAGATTGACCCCGGCGTGACCGACCACGACATCCATTTTGCCACCATCATCGACCCCGGTGCCGATCCGGCGGCGGCGGATGCCATGATCCGCACGCTCGAGTTGTTTTTCGAGTGGATGAACAAGGACACCGAAGGTGATACCCGCAATCCGACCTTCTCGCCCAACTATCGCTCGAATTTCATTTCCGCGTATCGCTACTGGAACCTGCATGTCTGGCGGCTCGAAGGGCCGCCCGAGACATGGCGCGCCCAGCTTGAGGCGAAATATGCCGAACAGCCGGTGTTCGCGACCGTCAGCGGGTTGGTTGAGGGGCCCTGGGATGAAATCGGTGCGTTCTGCGATGCAAAACGCCTGCCCTGCATCTTTCCCAATGCCGAACTGCCCACTCCGGGCGAGGGGCGCTATGGTTATTCCGTCTTCTTCAATCGTGGCCTGACACTCGAGGCCGAGGCCCTTGCGCTTTATCTTGGGGATCAGGACAAGGCCCCGGCCCGCGTCGTGCAGTTGCATGGCACCGGCCCCCAAGGGACCCGCCCGGCCGAGGGCTTTGCCAAGACGATGGAAATGGTCCTTCCCGGGACCGCGCTCGACAGTCTCAGCTATGAAGGGGCCGAGGGACTGCGCGCAGCGATTGCCGCGCAAGACCCAGAGTCGACCTTGGTGATATGGCCTCAGAATGTGGCAGAGGCGGTCGCGGTTCTGGCCGAAAACCCGCCCCCCAATGCACGGATTTTCCTGCCATCTGCGGCAAAGGAACCGGCGCTGGCGGCCTTTTCACCGGCTCTTGTGGAACAGGTCCGGCTGGTTTGGCCCTATGACAAGCCAGAACATTACCACCCGCGCAAATACCGCATTCGCGGTTGGATGCACACACGACGGCTTGCGGTCACACATCCCCGTATTCAGCTGCAAACATACTATGCACTGACCATGATCCAATTCGGTCTCATGCACGCAATTGATGATTTCTACCGCGATTATGTGCTTGAAATCATTGAACATGAGGCCGAAAATGAACTGAACCCCGGCACGCATCCTGAACTCGGCCTGGGGCCGGGACAGCGCTTTGCGTCCAAAGGGGCATACATTGCGCAACTCGTTCCAGAAGAGCGTGTGGGGTATCGTGTTGTCAGTGATTGGATCGTACCCTAGGTTTTGAGTAATGGGCCTAAGGGTGCGTAGTGGGCGGTGGGGAAACCTGCCGCTCACGCTTTTTCGGGGCCGTGCTTTCTCAGATCAGTGGCCAGAGCCAGACCAACCCGGCTGCCGCCGCGAGATAGGCACCAAAGGCAATCGCCAGATCGCCCTCAGGCCGCGCGCCACGCCAGAGCGCCATGACCCCGGCCATCCCCATCGCCAGAATCGCGGCGATCAAGGTCACACTCGGCAGCGCCATCACCCCGAGGCCCGCGCCAATCCCCGCCATCAGCTTGACATCGCCCATCCCCAGCCCTTCGCGCCCGCGCAGCATCCGATAGCCGATCCGCAGCGCCAGAAACGCCCCCGCGCCGATCGCTGCTCCGACAAGCGCGCCCCAAAGATCGCGGCCCGGATCTTCCCACGCCATCAGCAATCCGGTCAGAAAGAGCGGTCCGGTCAACCCGTCCGGCAATCGAAACGCCGCCAGATCGCACAGAACCAACCCCATCAACAGCCAGAGCCAGAGCGCCCCCAAAACCATGTGCAGCGGCGATTGCGCGACCCAGACCGCCAGCACCGCCAGCGCCATGCCGGCCACTTCGGTGTAAAACAGCCGCTTGGGGATGTGCACGCCACAGGACCGGCACTTCCCTCCCAGCCACAGCCAGGACAGAACCGGCACCATATCGCCTGCCCCGATCCGCACGCCACAAGACCGGCACCGCGAGCGCGGCCCGACAATGCTCTCGCCGCGTGGCAACCGGTCTGCCCAGGCTGCCAGAAACGATCCCATCGCCGCCCCAGTCAAGATCAGGTAAAAGGCGAGTGGGGCGGTTGCAGGCATAGGACCTCCAATGCGGGAAAAACGGGGCAGGGGCCACAGCGGCGATTGTCAGGGCGTTGCGCTTACTCTATGATTCATCACGTAGTCTATACGCATTTACGGACAGATTTTACCATGCAAATCAATGTGTCACGCCGCTCGCCCCGCGCGTCTGCCGATGCTGGCTTTTCGCTGCTCGAACTGATGGTCGTGGTGGTCATCATGTCCATTCTTGCACTGGTCGTCATGCCGCGCATCATCGACCGGCCCGATCAGGCCCGCGCCGCGCGGGTGCAGTCGGACCTTGCGGTGCTGGCGGGGGCGGTCAAGCTCTACAAGCTCGACAATTTCCGCTATCCGACCACAGAACAGGGGCTGCGCGCGCTGGTCGAGGCCCCGACCGCAGCGCCCGTTCCCTCCAACTATGCCGCCAACGGCTATATCGACCGCCTGCCACAGGACCCTTGGGGCAATGAATACCAATACCTGCAACCGGGCGTGCATGACGAATTTGACATCTTCACCCTCGGGGCGGATGGGGTCGCAGGGGGTACCGGCCCCGACGCGGATATAGGGTCATGGGGCGAATAACCACCGATCCCGAGGCTGGCTTTACCCTTCTGGAAATGGTCGTGGTCGTGGCCGTGATCGCCGTGCTCTCGGTCACGGCGACCTTTTCCATCACAGACCGCAGCCGGGGCGAAGGCGACGTGATCCGCTTTGCCGCCGCCTACGACCGCCTGCGCGATGCGGCTATCCTGAGCGCCACTCCGCAGGGCATCATCCTTGTTCCCGGTGGCTGGCAGGTGCTTGTGCCACCCGCACCCGGCGCCGCCGAGAACGGATGGCAACCGCTTGGTCGGGAACAGAAATTCCGTGGCGAAGCGCGGTTTGAGGGGCCCGAAGGCGCGCTCCTGCCGCGCGAATTGCCGCGTGCCCCGCGCCCTGACATCACCTTTCTGCCCGACGGTCAGGTCAGCCGCTTCGAAGTCACCTTCATCGGCAACGACACCCTCAATCGCTGCCGTTCTGCCGGGCTTCTCGGTCTTGAGTGCGAGGCGACATGACGGATCGCGGTGTGACCCTTCTAGAACTGGTGATCGCGGTTTTCGTGCTCTCTCTTGGCACCATCGCCGCGCTGCGCAGCGCCGATCAGGCAGGCCGCGCCTTGGGCGGCGAGGCGGCGCGGGTCATGGCGCTTGAGGTGGCGCTGAACCGGGCCGAGGAATACCGCCTCCTCGGCGCGCGACAGGCCGCGACCCTGCCGCGCAGCGTCACTTTCGGCCCCCATCAATGGCAGCTCGAGATCACCGAGGCCACGACCCGCGCCGGGTTTACCGAGGCCACGATCATCGCGCGTGCCCCCGATCAGCCCGGTGCGCGGTTGGTCGTCATCGCTCAGACCGAGGTGGTGCGATGACCCGCTCCGCCATGGCAGACCGGGGTCTGACGCTGCTTGAACTGGTGGCGGTGCTGGCGATCTTTTCCCTTGTCGCGGTCATGGGGCTTCAGGCGCTCAGCGGCATGATGCGCGCCCGCGACCGTCTGACCGATGCCGATGAACAGGCGGCGGCGCTTGCGCGCGGTCTCACGCTTCTGCGCGAGGATCTCAAATCCGCCGCTGCCCTGCCTTTCTGGCCGCCGGGGGCGCTCGATCCGGAACCGGCCTTTCTCGACCTCACCGGGCCTGCCGGGTGGTTCGCCCTCTCGACCGCCGGGCGCGCCGTGCTGCCCGAGGTGCAGGCGGCAGGTCAGGCGCGCGTGATCTGGCGCCATGACCGCGACGCCGACCGCCTCACGCGCCAGATCTGGCCGGTGCTGCGCCCCGCGTCTGATCTGGCACGCGGCCCGGAAACCACCGTGTTTGAACGGGTCGCGGGCCTGCGCCTGCGTGCCT
>CERH01071884.1_pt1 | contig 13081 bp, 16 predicted proteins | sample 530991 | NCBI WGS metagenome assembly CERH01 (sample SAMEA2621191, study PRJEB7988) | marine metagenome | biome: marine biome (ENVO:00000447); feature: mesopelagic zone (ENVO:00000213); material: "saline water (ENVO:00002010), including plankton (ENVO:xxxxxxxx)" | depth 800 m | reverse complement strand
GGATCGTCGGCCGAGTCGCTTGCCGAACGGGCCGTACAACAGGGCTTGGAAGGTACTTACACAACGGATGCTATACAGCGCGGAATGGATCCGGCAACTTGGGAGTTAGCAGGCCCCACAGGGACGCTTGACGTGCAAGGATTGCAGTTAGGGAAGCCTATTAATCCGCAAGCATATGTAGGGTCCCCGTACGACGCTTATGACTATTCCCGAATGAAGACCTTCTCGCCGGGGCCGGTTCCTACAAAAGTCGGTACAGTTAATCCACGGGCGCTGGAAGTACCGGGACTCGTGGATCCGGCTTTACCGGTACAAAATATCGCTCCGGGCGTTTCGTATCAGGTTCAACCGGTGGTTAGCCAGTATGGCGCGGATGCCTTTAGGGGAACCCCTTACCTTCCCGTCGAATCGCCACTTGTGCAACAGGTAAGAGATTTGCCCACACCCCTTTCGCAGCGATACGGCCTGTTTGGCGTACCGACTACACTAGCCGCCGGTAAGGTACTGGAGGGTACGTTGGAAGCGTTAGATCCTCCAAGACAGACGGATCCGGAATCCGAGGGGGCTATAACAGAACAATATCAACGGGACCCCTTACCGGAAGTAGAGGGTTTCGGGGATCCGTTAGCTTATCAGGCACTTTCGACCTCTCCTGCTGTCGGTAGCGGCCGCATCGGCTATGACGAAGGCGCACTGGGGAGAAGGCTGTATGGCACTGGTATCCAGACGCTGGATAACCCCTACGATCTTAATCCGTATTTCAGGAGTCCGGTGTTTGCCGCAGGGGGTGCCGTAGATACAGGGTTTCCGATGATGGCAGAAATTCCAGCAGATATGCAGGCCAAGTTTATCAAGTATGAGTCGGGAACCCAGTCCTATAGGGACAGCGAGGGTGGCGACGAGGAGCGTGGATACCGCCGCATGTCTGGAACCGGTATGGATCCGGTGGAAGAGAGCTACGTTAGCAAGCCCGTCGGCATACAGGAATTTTTTAGACGAACCCCGGAAGGGCGTTTTGAAATGGCATGAACGGCATATACTCCCTGAAACACGTCGCACGGACCATGAACGAAGGGGGTCCTGTGGATACAAAAACGGTAGGAAAGATATTAAAGTCGGTTGCTAAAACCCTCCCCGGCCCTGTGGGTGGGGCCGCTAAACTATTATCCACGCCGCCATCGCAACGAGGCGCAATAGGATTAGACATAAACGCTAAAGCTAAAGAACAGCTCGCCAAATTAAAAGCGCAACAAAATGCCACGCAAGCCACGCCAGAAAAGCCATTAACAATAGAGAGCGAAAGAACATGGCAAACTAGCGAATATCCAGAAGCCCGCGAAGCTCCAGAATGGGCGACATTACGTTCTTATGATGATGATATGCCGCCAGCGCCATATGAACTGACAGACTATGAAGAAATCGAATTGAGCGATGGAACAGTTATCAGATCAGAGTGGGGAAAATTGGATGAACGTCCCACCGTATGGATAGACGGAGTTGAACAAGACAAACGCTTTACCAGTGTTGGCGCAATACAAGAAGCGCAAATGCTAATAGATCGCAGAGCCAATGAATTTGCAAATAAATATCGGGGAGAGTTTGAACAAGGCATTCCAGAGGATATTGGCTTCTCAACGTCTGGTAGCAACCGAGAATACTATACGCTGGAAGACCCAGACACAGATCAGTTAGTTGAAGTGCGAGTTCTCAAAGATCACCGACAGAAGCAAGGCGGCGGTTTTGATCAAGGGTCGGGTGAGTCGTATGGCGAATCGGATGTAGATATGTGGTTTGACAAAGATGGTGTGGTTCATGTCGAAGGCTTGGAAGATATAGAGTCTGATCGCATCAAGAAGATGCTGCAAGGCTGGAAAGGCAAGCGACTTTGGCCTACGGCAAAGCTAGAACCAGCGGTTCAAGTATCGAGCGAGGCATTGCCATTATCCACGCCGCTTTCTAAACCCTACAAATCCGTGCCTATTCCGGCAACTCCGGAGGAAATGTACGAGGCTTTAAATGTTAACCAAAGAGAAAAAATTAACGCCCCTTTTGCGGAAGGAGTTGAAAGTACCGCCCGGTTAGATATTCCCGCGTACACGAGGCATGGTGTTTGGGTGGATACGTTAACTACGGGGTCGAAGAAAGATAAGATCACCTCTTATCGAGGCACCTCGGCGGGTGTAGACCCCGACATGTCCGACATGTTAGAGGAAAAAAACCAGAAAAAGGCTGAAAAGATAAAAATCGGGAAAGCGGCAGGCGGAATCGACAAAACCCCTTTTGTAGTTATTAAAGCAGAACACATACACCGGACAGACGAAGAAAACTATAGGTTAGCGCAGAAATATTTAAACGATCCTGAATGGGTGCAGGTGGGCTACAACCCTAAAAAACACGCTTACTTTTTTGATAGAAAAACGGACGAACCTGTAATAGGTGGTGATGAGTATATTCAGGTAGGGCCTCTCGTTTTAGTTAAAAACCCGGTGTATACGGATAGGGAGAAGTTTAGTTATGCGGAAGGCGGCGGCATCAATAGTTTGAAGCACGTCGCACGGACCATGAACGAAGGTGGCCCTGTTGACGGCGACGACACATCGTACAAAAAACCGCTCCAACGCGATCTGTTTAAGCAAGCCCCTAAATACTTACCTAAAGTACCCGGCGTAGCGGGGAAATTAGCAACAGGCTATCAGATGTTACAACCGCTGATAGCCCGTGAAACATTCGGGTTTCAGGTGCCGGAAAAAGAAGAAGCCGAAGGCCGCTCTCTTTTGATACTGGGGTGCTGCAAAACAAAAGAAAAAGGTAAAGGCGTTGTACCCGCAGAGGAGCTATACAGTGGCCCCATGTACAGAGCGTTAAGGCAATACCGTGAGCAATACGATATACCGGACAACGTGGATATTGCCGTTTTATCCGCCAAACATGGACTAATTGGTTTGGACGACAAAATTGAGGATTACGACGTAACGTTTGAAAAGAACGCCAAGTTAAGAAACGAAATGGCGGCAAAGCCGGAGTTTAAAGCGGCCATCAAAAAAGCTATGGACAACTACGGGGACGTGTTTGTGGCGGCGGGAGAGACGTACCGTGGGGTGATCAAAAAAGCGGATGATAATGCGGTGCGCTTTAACCAGTACCCACAAGGTACACAACGTGCCGAACAGCCCAAGCAGTTAAAACAGTATTTACATACCAAACGCTTGGGTGGTGCAGGAACCCCAGTGAAGGTTAAAAACCAAGCAATTTACGGTACGTTTGAGGGGATTGACGCTAAAACCGGTAAAGCTAGGTTTAGTGACAACGAACGTGGGGCTGAAAAAAACAGGTATAATCTGGAAGATTTAACCCCGTTTAAACAGTATAACGAAGGTGGCCCGGTTGACACAAAAACGGTAGAAAAGATATTAAAACCGGTCGCTAAAAGCCTCCCCGGTCCGTTGGGTGTAGGGGCTAAAGTATTAAGTAGTGCTGTACCTCTTCTGCCTGCCCCAAGATCGTTACGTGCCACAGACGAAACCAACCGGATGCAGAGGGCGAAGGAGATGGGGTTTGACACGGAGAAACCCGCGTACCACGGCACACTGTCTGATTTTGAGGCGTTTGAGGAAGGAGATCTCGGATTCCACTTCGGAACGCCCGATCAGGCAAGCCATCGAATACACTTTATATCAAGTACCCAAGGCGTGGATAACTTTTTAGCGTTGCCTGAGCAAGAAAAGCAAAAAATGGGAGGTCTTCGGGATGTCGCAGTACAGGCGCTAGAACGCCTGAAAGGCGCGAACATAAAGCCCGTCTACCTCAACATACAAAATCCGTTAAAAATGCGGGATGTAGGAGAGTGGAAAGATCCCTACGCGGTGTCGGTTGAGCTAATGAACACTCCCGTGGGTCGCAAGTATAGAAAGGACTTACTAGAGATACAGGAGGAGATAGATCAAATAAAGTACACTTTTGAAGATCAGACCGGACCGGACGGGTGGCAAAACAGCATGGAAGCAGAACAGTTTATGGACGAATTACGGCAAATGATTAAAGCGGAGGGCTACGATTCGGTTAAATATCGCAACGAGATCGAGGGCGATAGAGACTACAGTTATATTGCTTTAGATCCCTCTCAGATACGAAGCGTTAGTGCTAAATTTGATCCAGAACAGAAAGAGAGTGCCGATATTCTTGCTGCGGCAGGCGGGGGCATAAACAGTTTGAAACACGTCGCACGGAGGATGTGATTTTGTACGCTAAAATAGTAAAAGAAATTCTGGAAAGAGGTCTTGACGCGGCCAAGAATAAATTTGGTAATCAAAAAGTTAAGAAAGCCTACGAGGAAATGCAGAAAGAAGGGTTTGATTTTCAGGACATTGTTAAGGGAAAGGGCGCTTTTAAAGACTTTACCATAAAAGATAAAGAGGCTTTGGATAAATTAAGCGCCACAAAGATGCGTAAGGTTCGACAAAAGAAAGAGCGGGAATACCAAATAAAGGAAACCAAGAAAAAATTCGATAAGGCGACTAAAGACCTAAAAGATATACCACTAGGTCAGGTACTAGGGGCCGGAGCCGCCGCAGAAAGTGGCCGCAGAGTGCTGGAGAAAGCGCGTGGCGGCGCGGTAAATAAGCGAAAACCGATTGACGGTATTGCTATAAAAGGCTTTACTAAAGCGAAACATAGGTAATTATTATGGCCGACAGACCCGTTGTGTCTTTAATGGACAAAAATACTGATGACCCGTTAGTGGAACAAGCCCAACTGGATATAGATATTGAAGTACCGGACGATTCGGGCTTTATGGGCGGTTTGGCAGGCGGCGTAGACATACAGCCCACGGAAGATGGCGGTGTGGTCGTGGATTTAGATCCTATTGCGTCCAGCAGGCTAGACAATGACGATTTTTTTGCTAATTTAGCGGAAAACATGAGTGATCAGGAACTAGGGTCTGTTTCCTCAGAGCTTGTGTCTGAATATCGTGCGAATAAGTCCTCCCGTAAAGACTGGGAAGATTCTTATTCCAAGGGTTTGGAACTGCTAGGGTTTACCTATGAGGATCGGACACAGCCTTTTCGGGGAGCTACCGGTGTAACCCACCCACTTTTGGCGGAAGCGGCTACACAATTCCAAGCACAGGCTTTTAACGAGCTATTGCCTGCCGGGGGTCCTGTCCGGACGACAATAATGGGTTCTTTGACCCGTGAGAAAGAGGCGCAAGCCAAACGTGTCAAAGAGTTTATGAATTATTACATTACCAATGTAATGGAGGAATACACACCTGAATTTGATCAGATGCTGTTTTATCTCCCTTTAGCAGGATCAACATTTAAAAAGGTTTACTACGATGAAACAATGGAAAGAGCGGTTAGCAGTTTCGTCCCTGCTGAACACTTGGTGGTGCCATACGAAGCAAGCGACCTCGAAAGTTGCCCCAACATTACGCAAGTTCTTAGAATGCCGCTTAATGATCTGCGTAAAAAGCAGGTTGCAGGATTTTATCGGGATGTGCCGGTCCATCCGTCGCAAGGAGATAGTGACGGCATTTCAGAGCAAGTGGAGTTTATTGATGGGCTACACCCGTCGAATATCGACTACGATTGCACATTACTGGAATGTCACGTGGACTTGGATCTGCAAGGTTTTGAAGAAACCGGAGAAGACGGAGAACCCACCGGAATAAAAATACCGTATGTGGTAACTATTAGCGAAGACAGCGGCCAGATTTTATCCATTCGTAGAAACTATGGCCCGGAGGATCCCCAAAAGCGAAAGATACAATATTTTGTACATTACAAGTTTTTGCCGGGATTCGGGTTTTACGGCTTAGGGCTAATTCACACTATTGGTGGTCTTTCCCGTACAGCTACTGCCGCTTTAAGACAGCTAATTGATGCGGGGACGTTGTCTAATTTACCGGCAGGATTCAAGGCGCGTGGATTACGGATCAGGGATGACGATGATCCGTTACAACCGGGAGAGTTTAGAGACGTGGATGCTCCCGGCGGAGCCATTCGCGAGAGCTTAATGCCTTTACCCTTTAAGGGTCCGGACAGCACTTTGTTTCAATTATTAGGTTTTGTTGTGGAAGCAGGCCGCCGGTTTGCCACCATTACGGACTTAAAAGTGGGGGACGGCAACCAAGGGGCGGCTGTCGGTACAACGATTGCGATGCTGGAGCAAGGCACTCGTGTAATGAGTGCGGTACATAAGCGACTGCACTATGCAATGCGGATTGAGTTTAAATTGCTAGCACGGGTTATGGGGGATTATTTACCGGAAGAATACCCCTATACGGTAGCCAATGCGGACCAGACCATCAAGGCGGAGGATTTTGATGACAGGGTAGACGTAATCCCCGTATCTAATCCGAATATTTTTTCACAGGCGCAGCGCATTTCTTTGGCGCAGGCGCAGATGGCCTTAGCCACTCAAGCCCCGGATATGCACGACATGCACGAAGCCTATCGTCGTATGTACGAAGCCTTGGGTGTCGCGGACATAGACAAAATCCTGAAGGCCCCTTCTTCCGAAGAGCCTGTACCAAAAGATCCTGCACGAGAAAATATAGACGCTCTGGAGAATACACAGCTTAAAGCGTTTGAGGGACAAAACCACGACGCTCATATTTTGTCTCATATTACCTTTGGTACGTCCGGTACGGTTATGACGCTACCTCAAATAGCTATTTCTTTGCAAAAGCATATTATAGAACACGCGCAAATTAAGGCGCAGGAACGGGGCATGGCTGTATTCATGCAGCAGAACCAAGGACAACCCCCGACAGAAGAGCAGTTGGTGGAAATAGACGCTTTGGTGGCGCAGTTTATTGCAGAAGAAATGCAGAACATGAAGCAGATCAATATGCAGATTGCCCAGATAGGTCAGCCACAGGGACCCGACCCGCTAGTTCAGCTAAAAGAACAGGAACTACAGATAAAAGCGCAGGATTCTCAGGCAGATATAGCAAGGGATCAGGCCGAATTGCAGCTTGACCGTGAGAAAGAAGCACGTAAAGGTCAGGAGTTCCAGCAAAGACTGCAAAGCCAGCAAGAGCAGACCACGGCGCGTATAGACGCTGCAAGGGAAAGGGAAATATTAAAAATACGGAGTAAAGATAATGTCTAAAGTTAAAATTGTTAGTGGACCCGGTGCGGCAGCCCCAACCCCTGAAAATTATGCAGACATTAAAGGTCAGGGCAAAATTCCTTACGGTAAGCTGATCAAGGAAAAGACCCCCAACACAGCCAAAGGCATTATGATTAAAGGCCAAAAACGTGGTATGGGCGAAGCAGAACGGGGCGGTAGCTACAGGAGTTGTTAAATGCCGCTACAAAAAGGTTCTAGCGACAAGACAATTAGTGCCAACATTAAAAAATTAATGGCGGAAGGCTACCCCCAGCGACAAGCTATTGCTATCGCTATGAGCCAAGCGGGAAAGAAAAATGACCCCAAAAAAACTAGATCCTGAGTCTGTATATGCCAAATATGATGTTGATCACGACGGCACAGTGAGTGACGAAGAAATAAAGAGACATCAGGAATTGATTGAACTGGAACTTCGTGAAGAAAAAAGCGAAGCGCAAAAGCATATGGCTTGGGCGGCTATGGCCTCTATGATTATAGGGACCATTTTATTATTTACTCCGGTGATACCTGATTCTCGTGTTACCGCATTGTCCGACTTGTTAGGGTTGTTTTATATTGCCCAAGCTGGCGTGGTGGGGGCTTACATGGGCGTAACTGCTTGGATGAACAAAAAATGAGTTGTGAAATACCTAGCGTATCGCAAATACAGAAGGCTTATATACAGCGCCTTGTGGAGGACGTGAGAAAGGAGCCGGAACAGGTGGAGCAGAAAAAGGAAGTTGAACGGGTTCAAGAGAATAACCGTATAGATAGGCTTGTCTAGGAGGGGGAAATGTTAAATTTTCTTGGGCCGATAGCCAAAATAGCCGGAAGTTTGGTCGAAGGGCAGGTAGAGAAATCAAAAGCCAAAGCCAAAGCCAAAGTAGCAAGAGCGGAAGCAGAAGCAGAAGTTTTACGGGTTTCTGCCACACACGAAGCTGGCTGGGAAAAGATTATGGCGGAGGCCAGTCGGGATAGCTGGAAAGACGAGGCGTGGACTATTTTGTTCATAGCCATCATTGCAGCCTCATTCATTCCGTGGTGTAGACCCTATATTGCTGAAGGTTTTGCAGCATTGGAGATAGCGCCGGATTGGTTCACTTACGCTATGTATGCGTCTATAGCCGCCTCTTTTGGTATTCGTGGTATTAAAGGGTTTAGGAAGTAATGGCAGAAAGAAAAACCAAGGCGATCCCTAAAACCACAAAAGGCAAAGGCGCAAATTACCGCCCCACTAAAGCCGGGGCAGGGATGACAAAAAAAGGGGTTAAGGCTTACCGTAAAGCTAATCCGGGGTCTAAACTTAAAACCGCCGTTACCGGAGAGGTTAAAAAAGGCAGTAAAGCCGCTAAACGAAGAAAATCCTATTGTGCGCGTAGTTTAGGTCAGCTAAAACGTAGTTCTGCTAAAACAAAAAACAACCCTAACTCAAGAATAAGACAAGCCAGAAGAAGGTGGAAATGTTAGAAAATTTTGCAAAAAGTATTGAAGCGGTTTTAGAGCATGAAGGGGGATACGTGGACCACCCTAAAGATCCCGGCGGCCGTACTAATATGGGGATTACCCAAGCGGTGTATGAAAAATACTTAAAGCGTAGTGTTACTGAAGAAGAGATGAAGAACATAAAAATAGGGGATGTCCATATTATTTATAAAAATAACTACTGGGACAGGGTAAAGGGGGACGATCTGCCGTCAGGGGTGGACTTTTGCGTTTTTGACTGGGCGGTTAATTCCGGCGTGTCCCGATCCAGCAAAGCACTTCAAAGCATATTGGGGGTTACGGCAGACGGTGCCATAGGTCCTAATACATTAAAAGCGGTCAATGCAGCAAATACGCCGGAACTCATCGAGCAACTAACAAAAGCTAGAGAAGATTTTTATAAAAAACTATCTACTTTTGACACCTTCGGTAAAGGCTGGCTGCGTCGAAACGAAGAAACACATACACTTTCTCTCCAACTGAACGAAATCCGCACACAGGGGGTAGCGTAATAGAACAATATTGGATATATTGGGATAGTTATGGATTATATACTACTAACCCAACATATACAGAAGGTAATTCGTGAGCGAAAAAGCGTTGTTAGGGAGGTTTTGGAGAATAACGGCGTTAATTCAATGGAACAATATCGCGAATTAATGGGCGAACTAAATGGACTAAACTATGTGTCTCAGGAACTCACGGGCCTGCTAGAAAAACAGGAGCTTTTAGATGAATGAAACAGTAGCCTCTATAGAAGAAACATATATAGATCAAACGTCTAGGGTTTTAGACCCTACGTTGTTAGACAAATCTCTTATTGAAAGAATGCCCCAACCCACGGGTTGGCGTATGTTGATTTTACCGTACCGTGGTAAAGCAACTACAGAGGGCGGCATACATATCCCAAACCAAGTTCTTGAGGACGGTCAGATACAGACCGTTGTCGGGTATGTACTTAGACAAGGGCCGTTAGCATATAAGGATACGCAAAAGTTTCCGGAAGGACCTTGGTGTTCCGAAAAACAGTGGATTATTTTTCCCAGATATGCCGGTTCCCGGTTCCGCATAGAAGGGGGAGAAGTCCGTATCATTAACGATGATGAGGTTTTGGCAACGATTGCTGATCCTGATGATATTTTGTCCTTTTAAGAGGTTAAACCATGGCTGAAAACACAGAAAATCCTCAACAAAACCTTGATTTAGATACAGGTGACATTACAGAGGTAGAAGTTACAGAAGAAGCGCCTGTTCAAGAAGATTTTGTTGCAGATGGATCCGAGGATACAGAGCAACAAGAGTATAGTGCTTCTGTACAAAAACGAATTAATAAACTGACGCATAAGTTGCGCGAGGCGGAACGTCAAAGAGACGAGTCCATTACATACGCCAAGGGCGTGATCGATGAAAACTCTCAATTTAAAGCCCGTATTGACCAGCTAGACAGGGGCTACGTCGAAGAATACGGTAGCCGGGTAGAAGCGGAAGAAAGGCAGGTTGAAGAGGAATATCGTCGCGCTGTTGAAGTAAGTGATACCGAAGCGACTATAGCCGCCCAGAAAAAGCTGACAGAAATAGCCGTTGCTAAAGACAAGGTTCGACAAGCCAAGATAGCACAGGACCAACAAGAGCAGTATGTACAGCAGCCACAGCAACAGCCACAGCCACAACCACAGCCACAGCAACCAGACCCAATGGCACAGGAGTGGGCCGCCAGACCGGAGAACTCGTGGTTTGGGCAGGACGAGGCGATGACTTTTGCTACTTTTGGTATCCATAAAAAGATGGTTGAAGCGGAGGGTTTCAATCCTAGAACAACCGAGTATTACAACGAGCTAGATCGCCGTGTAAGGGACACCTTTCCGAATAAATTTGACATGGAAGAAGTATCCATACAGAATGCTTCAAATAACGAGCCTAACCGACGGAACGTTCAGACTGTCGCAGGAAACACTCGCTCAAGCAATACTGGACGCACAACAAAAGTCCGGCTGACATCGACACAGAAAGCCCTTGCTGAAAAACTAGGGGTTCCTTTAGAGGTGTATGCCCAAAATGTCGCGAAACTTGAAAAAGAAAGACGTGCTAACTCGTGAGGGATCAAGGAATGAGCAAAGAAGAAAACAAAAGTGGCCTTCAAGGCTTAAACAGAAATCCTCGCGCAAAAACTACGCGAGAGAAGACGGCACAACGTAAGCCGTGGACTCCGCCCCAACAATTAGATGCACCGCCTGCGCCCGAAGGGTTCAAACATCGGTGGATACGTGCCGAAGTACGAGGCGTTGAAGATCGCCAGAATATTTCAGCACGGCTTCGTGAAGGCTATGAACTAGTTCGACGCGATGAATACCCTGATTTTGAAGCTCCTGTAGCGGACTCAGGACAGTTTGAAGGTGTGTTTTCTGTAGGGGGATTGGTTCTTGCACGAATACCGCTAGAAACGGTACGAGAGCGTAATGAATACTTTGCCAGCAAAAATGCTGATCAAATCGAAGCTATTGATCACGATCTTATGCGCGAGAACGCACATCCGACTATGACGATCGGGAAACCCGAACGTCAATCTCGTGTAACTTTTGGCGGCGGATCGGCTCCGCAGGGGTCGTGAGGCTTTAATTAGGATTGAAGAGGATTTAAAATATGGCAAACCAACAAACTGCCTACGGTCTTCGTCCTATAGGACTTGTTGGAAGTGCAGCTAACTCAACCGGGGTAACCCAGTATGAGATTGCTACCGATGACACCAATGCAATTTATCAATATGAAATTGTGGTTCCGTTAAACACGGGCTTTATTGGTCAAGCGGCTGATACCGCAGGTGGCACTACTGCATCTTTGGGCGTTCTTATGGGCGTAGAATACGTGGATTCAACTTTTGGTCGATCCAGATGGCTAAACTACTGGCCGGGGTCAAACAATGTAAGCGTCAATACAAACCATCCGGTTAAGGCGTTTATTGCGGACAACCCTAATCAGTTATTTCAAGTAGCCAGCGATGCGACGTTGACAAATAAGGCCACCGCGCAGGCGGCTGTTTTTGCAAACGCAACGTTAGGGACTTCGGCTCGTTCTGGGTCTACTGATACGGGGCGATCAAGCTCTGCTCTTAGTGTTTCATCTATTGCTACTACAGCGACTCTAGGGTTGCGGATTGTGGGCATTGTAGATGATGATGCTAATAGCGATTTTGCAGCAGCGGGTATCCCGTTGGTTGTTCGCTTGAACGCACATTTTAACGCTACTACGTCACGGTATGACTCGCAAACTACCGCGACTAGTACAGGCATTTAAGGAGGGTTAGCAGATGGCTATATCACGCGCTCAACTCGCTAAAGAGTTGGAACCCGGCCTTAACGCCTTGTTTGGGCTGGAATATGACCGATATGAGTCGGAACATGCCGAGATATTTGAAGAGGAATCTTCAGATAGAGCATTTGAGGAAGAAGTAATGCTCAGTGGCTTTGGAACGGCTCCGGTAAAAAGTGAAGGTAGTTCGATTTCTTTTGACGACGCGCAGGAAACCTACACTGCTCGTTACACAATGGAAACGATTGCTCTTGCTTTTAGCATTACGGAAGAAGCTATAGAAGATAACTTATATGATAAGTTGGCTTCGCGGTACACCCGTGCTTTGGCTCGTTCAATGTCGCAAACAAAGCAAATTAAGGCTGCGACAATATTGAATAATGCTTTTACCGCAGGTGCTTCGGCAATAGGGGACGGAGTAGCTCTTTGTAGTGCTTCCCACCCGTCGTTAAGCGGCAACCAAAGCAATGTCTTAAGTACAGCAGCAGATCTTAATGAAACTTCTTTGGAGTCCATTATGATTGGCATTGCTGGCCTTACAGATGAGCGGGGTTTGAAGGTAGCAGTTCGTGGAATGAAGTTAATTATTCCTAAAGAACTTCAGTTTATTACTGAAAGGGTTTTAAACTCTACGCTACGTTCAGGTACTTCCGACAATGACGTAAACGCTATGAAGAGCATGGGAATGCTTCCTGAAGGTGCGGTGGTAAACCACTTCCTCACTGACACGGATGCGTTTTTTGTTAAAACCGATGCTCCAAACGGCTTTAAGTTGTTTAACCGGACTCCGATTCGCACGGCGATGGAAGGAGACTTCGACACAGGCAACATGCGCTTTAAAGCGCGTGAAAGATATGCCTTTGGAGTTTCTGACTGGCGTTGTGTTTACGGTACACCGGGAGCTTAGGGTACTGAAACCGGAAGGGGGTGTAAAAGCCCCCTTCTTTTCATTTATAGCTTAACGAGGCCCTAATAGGGTTCCAAAAAGGAGTTCAGATGGCTAATCCACATTTTCAAAATCAAATTCTTTGGGCAGGCAACACCGTTGCTTCCAAGGCAAAAAAAGACACCCCCATGTTTCTTCCGGTAGCTTCGGATCAAACTTTTTACTGCTATAGCAATGATTTTTTTAGTTTTAATTCCGGGGACTGGACCATTACCACTACTGAGGCGGGTA
>CERH01012104.1_pt1 | contig 13109 bp, 11 predicted proteins | sample 530991 | NCBI WGS metagenome assembly CERH01 (sample SAMEA2621191, study PRJEB7988) | marine metagenome | biome: marine biome (ENVO:00000447); feature: mesopelagic zone (ENVO:00000213); material: "saline water (ENVO:00002010), including plankton (ENVO:xxxxxxxx)" | depth 800 m | reverse complement strand
AGATTCTGAATTATTCATAAAATCTTCTATAGTAATTTTTTCTTTATCTAACAATCCTTGTAATGTATCTTCGTTATATTCAAGATCAGTTTTTAATTTTGATGATACAGCTGTAGGTACATTTAACATACTACTTGAAAATTTATCTATTGGCATATTATTAGAAGCGTTATCATAAGTAGACCATGTAAGTTGCCATAACCATCGTGTATCTTGTTTATATCTATTATTTCTACCCGGTCCAAAAGGATTATCATTTGATGCAAATGCTTGAAATGTTTCGCCTTGCTTCATACTATTTGCAATGTAATCTAAATAATAATATTGAATATCAGATGGTAAACCACTATTCATAATTTCTTTAACAAGATTATCAGTCATTTTTTGTAAATCTTTGTTTTTGTATTTATATTGATTATTACCTTCTGTAGGCATATAATATTCTTTTAACAATTTATTCATTCCATCTTGTAATTCATTTAATTCTATATTAGGTCCAGCAACATTTATTGTATTCATTTCACTATCTTCATCAGCAACAAATTTTGCAATTCGTGTATTCATTGCACGATTATACATTGTAACTAATGATTTTTTAAGATTTTCATCACCACCAAGATTTAACCTTTCTATATCATCTAATGTAAATACACCATAAATACTAGTATCTCCTGTACCCATAGCTATTTCATTTATTCGATCTACTGCAAATTTATAATTATCAGCTTTAATAGTTTTAAGAAATTCATCAACTTGACCAAAAACATTTGATAAAACTGCTCTTTTTATTTCTAATGGTAAAGCTTTATATATTTCATTATCTTGCATTTCTGCTACTTGAAGTTGATTAGTCCAGGATTCTAACATTCCAGTTTCTTTATTAATATGTCCTTTTTCAAAATATGCAACTGAAGCATCATTTAAAATAGTATTATAAGTTTCATCATCAATACCTTGATCAAATCTTAACTCATCTAACATAGCCTTACCACTAGCATAATCACCACTAATAATCATATTAGTAGCAGTGGTTTTAAGTGTATTTATTTTATTTTTAGTTTGAAATTCTATTTCAGCAATTGCTTGTTCAGACCTAATATTATCAAATTCTATTTCAGCTTCTCTATCTAATTCTGATTTAATTCTTTTAGAGTATTTTTTTTCTGATAATCTTTGTTTAAATTTTTCTATTTCTGGCTCAATATAATCAGCTTGAAAATCATAAGGTTTACCTTGTGTTTGATCTCTAAACTTTATACCACCTTGTACTAAATTTAATTTAAAATCTCTAACTTCATTTCCAAAATCTGCCATTGCAGCTTCATCTACTAAAGATTCATAATTTGTAATAGCTTGTGCAACACCCTTTGTTAAATTTTCCATGCCTTGTATTTCTACATTAGCAGTTCTAGCTAATGCTGCTGATTCACTGGATAAATCTAACATTATGCCTTGTGGTGTTTCTGCACTTACTCTCGTTTGTTGTTTATATAATGGTATCTCTGGCATTATTAATCCTCTGTCATTCTAAATCCTGTTTGATCATACGCTGTAGTAAAGGGTTGATTAAAAGTAGTTCTTCCAAATCTTCTACCTATTGTTGATATTCCACTTCTTCCACCACTAGAGCTTGATTTTAAGAAACTCCAATTATCTCCATCAGACCCAACAAATCCACCAGCAAGTGTTCCAATAGCAGAATACATACCTGCTCTTCTTTGTGCTGATGCTTCCATTCTTCCAGAGTATAATGCACTTTCTCCTTTAAATGTATACATATCAGCTTGTTGTAAATCTTGTTTTTGTTTTATTAAACTATTTCTTCTTGCATTATTCATATCATATTGCATTCTTTTTAACTGATCTAATTGAACTAGTAATGGTGAGCCAGAATCAATACTTGCACCAGTTTTAGCAAATGCTACTTTTTGTGTTGCTGCAACTTCTCTTTGAACACGACCTAATAATCTTCTTTCTTCTCTTCCAGCCATTTCTGTTGCTCTTGCTTTTTCTTTAAAAATTTTAGCATTGTAATCAAACTCTTGTTTTCTTAATCTAGCTTGCTGCATAGTGGTTTTAGCTGCAGCTCTAGAAGATAAAATACCACCTAATGCTTGTACAACTGTTGCTGGACCTATCACTTACCGACTCCTTCTATATCTAATATCATACCTAATACTGTACATGGTTGTGGCTCATCTTGAACTACATATACAGTTTGTAAATATTCATTTGCATTGCTTAAATAACATGGAACATCTTCACTATTCAATGAAGAAGCACTAACAAACTCAACTTCATTTAAATCTGCAGCAGTTTCTGTTTGTCCTACTTTAGCAGATAACGTATCTTTAAATCTTATTAATGCTTGTGACACTGCTATTTTACTACCTCTTGTTGAGCCACTTCTAAATTCTAATCCAGCATATAATGGTGCAAGTGTTGATGTGTATGCCTGGCCTACTACTACTGTATATGTAGCATCACTTACTGTAGCACCACTAGCATCTTTTATAGAAGTTAAATTTAATGAGCCATCAGCACCAACTGTATATGTTCCTGTTTGTAATACACCATTTACTTTTACCTTTACTGTGTCACTAGCAAATTGATCTAAATCTCCTGCTGAAAAACTAGCAGCACCACTAGAAAATGCTTTACTAGCAGTTGTATAATTATCTAATCCAAAATATTCTGTAGTATATGTTGTACCCCAATTACGAGCATCCATTTTTACATAACATCTTTCATCATCAGCTTTCTTTAACATTACATATACACAATCTTCTCCAGTAGCTGTAGGTAATACCGATACTGATTCAGCAGTTGCACCTGTAAACGTATGTCTATGCCAACCAAATGTTTTTGTTTCTTTTTCATATGTAAGACCAATAAGTTGGCCATCATTTCTAACCATCCATATAATTGTTTCTGGTTGTGTTTGTACTGCCATTTGAAGTATGCCACCTTCTGTAGCCTGGTCTGCAAATGAAGCTAGGTCTGCTGCTAAAAATACACCTCTAGTATTTTCATCTAACCATTCTCTTAATTTTGTACTTTGTCTCATAAAAAATAACACAGATGCGTTTACTAACACACCTTGTAATTTATTAGACCCATAATTACTTTTTCTTTTTATATTTAATTGTGTTGGTGTAACTGCTAACTGATCAGACCCAGACCCTAATGTCCATTCGTTTGAACTTGTACCAATAACTAAACTAGATGATGGACACAACCATCTTATTTCATCTATTGTATTAGAATTTATTGTAAGACGCATAGATGCATTAGCTTCTACACCAGTTTGAAAATTATCTAAATCATTAGTTCTACTTAACCATATAGTATTAGGATTAGTATCTGTACCACCAAAACATAATCTGCTTTCATATATAGCTATTGAATGTGGATATCCTCTATGATCTGAATATGCACCTTCTTGATAGTTTTGTGTTTCTGGAAATCGTTGTACCCAAAATCCTTGAGCTAACCATGTGCTAAATGCTGTAGTATCTGAATTATGTTTAGCAGTTGCTTGATAATATACAGCACCACCTTGAAATCCAAACTCAATTATCATACCATTACTTTGAACACCATATAATTTTTCTGTTGTAGAATTATATCCAGTTCCTTTCATTTCTGATGCAACTGTTTGTCCTATTGACACAGAAACACCTAAATCTCCCATAGTTGTATCATATGTATCCCATCTATCATCATTATCATTCAAAGCATATAATTTACCTTGAATAGCTGTCCAATCTGCAAAATCTTTTGGATCATTTGTACCACTAACAATTGCTGGACAACTACCATTACCAGTTGATTGATTACAAAAAGTTTGATGATCTTTAGAAGCAACTTCAGTTCCTGATGTATTAATTTTGTGTGTTCTTGTAATTCCAGAATATAAAGCTGATCCCGAACTTGCGTGCATTTGATTTCTTAATCTTGTTGCATAAAAAAATGACCCATCAAATCCTAAACCAAATGTATCTCTAGTTCCTTCTGATGCTCGTCTAAAAGCTGCCGCAGTCCATGTATTACTATAAAATGTAGATTGATACACACCTGATGTATTGTATTTATATATATGACTTTGCCATTTATAATTAGCAGAAGTTCCTCTATCTCTTTTTCCCCATATATATAACTCACTATTATAATATGCTATATCTGTAACAAAATCTAAATTCGTTCCTGATAAAGTTACATTTGCAGAGTAACTATATGCTAATGATGATGTGCCTTCGTTTGCTATAGTATAACTATATACTTTTTGTGTTCCACTACCATCAGAGCTTGCAGTTACTAACACCCATAATTTAGAATCAGCATAAGCCATACCTTGAACTGTATAATTATCACTTAATGCATTACCACTTTCATCATTCAATTGTATAAACTCATTAGTAGCACCTACATCAGTTACTGTTAATACACCACCAAAAGTAACTTTAGCACCTTTTGCATATTCTGTAGAATTAGCCCAAGTTGTACCATAATCTGTTATTGTATACGCTAATGGTGTTTCTAATGTTGCTGTTGCTACTGTATCTGATGTTCTACCAGTTATTAAACATACACCATATAAATATGGGTCAACTACATTTAGTTCAAAACTAAATTTTCTATAAGCATCAAATCCACTAGACGTTTCATCTGGTTGTGTATATTGAACTTTTAACAAAGCACCTGCTGGCTCTGGCTCTGTGCTAGAAAAAGTAAAGTTTTTATTAGTTTCACTATGAGAATCAAGATCAGTATCAGCCAATAAATCACCAGATGTATCTGCTAATGTAAAATATTCTTCGTATGTATCACCACCATCTAATGATCTTAAAATAATTACTCTACCTCTCCAAACACCTTTTGTTTCAATAGACCAATTAGAAAAACCAACATTAACAGAAGATGATACAAAGTAATCATTAGGTGTAGAGTTAACTTCTGCTAACCTTGAGTTTTGACTATCTCTTAACTGTTTAATTAAAAATTTACTACCAATATGTTCTGTAGTAAACTGATTGTTATTTGCAGTTATTGTTATTGTACTACCTTTAGTTGCACTGCCAGTTATAGAGAATGTTTTATCAGCGTCTTCATCTAATAATGGTGGAAATTTAAAATCTAACAATTCTAACGTCCAACTTGTATCAGCAAGTCTAGATAACTTTCTTACTGCATGATTTGGATGTGTTATAAATACAACATCAGCAGATTGTGTTATTTTTAAATCGTATAATTCTGCTGTTAAATATGGTGAAGTAAGACTAGCTTTTGAAGTACCATCACTATATATATTTAATGCTTCATTAGAAAAAATTAAATTATATGTATTAGAATTATTAAAAACAAATGGATACATAATATTAGTAGTAGAGCCAAAAGATTGTAAATATTTTGTTCCTGGCCTACGTTCAGCACCACCAGTTTGCATAGGAATAAAGTTTTCCATTTTAAGACAAGCAGAATCATATAACTCTTGATCATATCTTGCATAAGTAGATGGAGATACTTCTCCATTATTAAATGCATTTATAGATTTTTTTGCCACTATATCTCCTATTCAAATGTACCATAAGAAGATAGTTCAAAAGGAGGATAAGATGTAACTGATGAGCTTGCAGATGTGTATGTTGCTTCTAACCACTCACTATCTAATGTTGGTGTTTCATTTCTTTCAAATCCATTTATTCTTCTAGCTTCTGGTAATACTATTTGTTGAAAATCTTGTAATAATAAAACTGCAAGGTCTTTATCTCCAGTAACAGGCATTGCTAATTTATAGGCCAAGTAAGATGTAAATGCATTACCAAATAAAGGATCAAAATCTGTTGTATCTGGTATAGCTTCATAACACATATATATTGGTGTAAAATCTGTAAGTATAGAATTACCTTCTCTTTTCCATGCAAAATTTGGTTTAGCATATCTATAAGAAGAAGATGTATCTGTTAAATAAACTGATCGTTGTGCATCTGATGGTATTCTAAAAGAATAATCATATTCAAAATCAGGTGCTACTATAGAAATAGTTAATCCAAAACCAGAAGCTGCTGAACTGCCACCAGCATAATCTCCATTAGGACTGTAGTTAGTATTTTCTAAAGTTGATGTAGTAGTGCTACTACCTAATCCTAAACTTACTTGCCAAACCTTTGCACCTGCTCCTGTAACTGCTCTTTCTACTTTTGCATATCCTTCTGCTGTTGCAGTAGTTTCTGTGCTTGTGTAAATAGGAAAACCATTGCTATCAGTAGATGATGCAGTAAGATCACCATTAAAAGCACCATCGCCTTGTAGGTTACTTCCTGTTGTTATGTTAATTTTAAATGCACCTAACTGTACTCTTTTTTTACAACAATTCCAGGTGTGCATTCTTGTTAGTTCTTCTAGTGTAGGGTCATAATGCAATCTTGCTTGTACACCAGCAACTGTAGAATCATTATCAAAATCTGTTATTTGTAATCTATCGTTCCCTAATTTTGATAGTGCTAAATTTGTAGCTATAGTTTTACTTGCGTAAGACATTTTTTCTCCGAAAGGTTAAGGGAGGTTTTACCCTCCCATTATGTAGCGTTACTCGTTAGTAACAATTATTGCGAAACCCTTTAAAGAGTAAGTCGCATCACTAGTCCAAGTAGTACCTGAAGTAGAGCCGAATATTTGCTTTCCACCAACATCTGTCAAAGGAGTCAGATGTACATTAGCCGCTGTAGAAGCAGTTAATGCAAGGTTAGCAACAATATCAGTTCCACCAGAAGTAGTACCCAAGTCTAGTTGTCTTGAACTTCCGATTGCACCAGTAGAAAGAACTACTGCAACTAATGTTGCTGTTTGAGGTAAAACTTCAGAAAATACCATTGCAGTATCTGCTGTTACAGATGCTATTTCAATTGGTATAATTTGAGCGTTTCCTCTATAAACATTCTTTTCTTGGATGCCATTAGCGAGTGCCGCAACTGCTGTTGAATTTGCCATCTAATTATCCTCCACTTATGAATCTTGACAAGGTAACACAACTACTTTTTCTTCTTCCATTCTAACAGCACCAAACTCTGCTTTCATGTAAGCGTAATAGTTGAACGATTTATCAGCTCTTTCACTAATTTTTGAAGTTAGATCAGGGTTGATTTCCAATAATCCTGCGTCAGGCATAAATGCATAACATAGGCGAGTGCTATCTGTAGAAGCAGATTTCCACTTACCAACGCCTGTATCAATGCTTGCATCGTCTAACTCGAAGTATGCTTCTAATGTTTCTGAAGTAGAAGTGTAACTTGCTTCAAGTGTTTCGATTTCAGCAGGTGTTCTATTTATGAATGGAACAATGTTGCTGATGCAGAATTTCGCACCCATGTAGTCATAAATAGTTCCGACTTGTGAATCTAATGGTCTAGAAGCAGTGTAATCAAAGTTGATGAAGTTATCATCTTCCATAATGTGCTTCCATTGTGTCCATGTGATTTTAAATATAGGTGCAGTAGTGTCAACATCTACAGAATTATTTCCGAACTTTTCTAAAACAGAAAGGAACTTCTTATAAGTTAACTTGTAGTTGTTGTCAGCAGCAGCATCAACACTAACAGCATTAGCTTGGTCTTTTAGTTTAGTATCAGTTTCACCTTCAACTCCACCTTTAGCAGCACCTAATAATGCTCTGTCGATAATGATGTCTTCTTGACGCATAAATTTATTCTTCATAATTTGAAGTTTAGCGTTTCGAGGATCAACACCCATTTTGCTTACGTCAGCCCAATCCATGAACTGTCCATCTTGGTAAGCAATTCTTGATGTACGTCTACGACTGTAGTCGATATCCGATACTGGAGAATCTCCGAATCGGTTAGTAACTTTAGATGGTAATCCACCACCTGTAGTTCTTTGGTAAACGCCTTCTTTACGAAACAAGTCGCCTGTAGCTAACTGAACGTAAGGACGCATCTTACCACCTTTGACTTCGACAGTTTCTCTAATAGCTCTGTCAAAACCAATTACATAAGTATTAAGCAGATTTCCCGCCATAATATACCTCCATTAATTGTTATAATTTACGTTTGTCGGCCTTGAGTGTCCACACTGTGTGGGTCAAACCTAATATTAGCTTTTCAGCTTTGATTCTACACCAGGCTCGCAAGGAGGTATCTGTTCTTAAATCTGTTTTTTGCTATACAAAAAAAGTTACATTATTGTCAAGATATTTTCTCTAATAAGCTACTTCTTTCTTTAATCCAGTTCTGATAAGTAATATCACTAGTGTTTCCAGTGTATTGCATCATCTTTTCTTCTATTTCAGAAAGTTGATCACTTAAAGATGCAAAATTGTCATTATTTCTTTGTTGAATAAGATCATCATTATCAATCAAAGGTAAAACATTATTATACAATGCTTGAATTAATTGTACGTTATTTCCAATAGCAGGATCATCCATAAGTTCTTCTAATCCCATAAATTCCATAACTTCAGAAACTTTACTCATATTGTATTCGAATTGATCACCTTGCCATATCTCTCTTAATTCAGCTTCAGCATCATTAACAGAAACATCATAATCCACATCTTCTTGTGCTACAGAATCAGCTAATGCTTTCATATCAAAATCAATAAGAGCTTGTACTGCATTATTAGAAATACCATGTTCAAATGCTAATTCTTTAAATGCTTGTACACGACTATCATCAAGTTCAATACCTTCTGGTGCTTCAATGTTTAACGCATATCCATCAACAGATGTTGGTACACCTAATAATTCATGTACTTTATTAATATCATTTTCATCTTCTGAAGACAAAAGGTCTTCTAATTTACCTCCAACCATACTTTGTGCATTTATTGCACCTTTAGCTAGGTCAATTGGATTATTGTATTTAGACCATATTGAATGATTACCAAGTTCATCTGGTAATCCTTGTAGCCAATCTGCATTGAAGTTCCCTTCATCGTTAAGCATTCCAGGCTGTTCTACAGTATCTGTTGTTTCAACAGGTGTTTCTACAGGTGTCTGTGTATCTTCACTCATAATTTTCCTTTATTTTTATTTAATTTTAATAACCTTTTCTACCAAAAGTTGCATCATTAGGGTCATATCCGGGAACAAAATTATCTTTAATATAAGTATCTTCTTCATTTATACCCATATCAAGTCCCATTTCACTATCATAGCTTCCATAATTTAATGGTGATGGTGCAGTATAATCTCCTAACAATTTATCAAAATTTCTTACTGCTCTGCTTTTTGTTTGATTCCAATATCTTGTAAGTGTAAAATCTTCTTTATTAAAATTTTTATATTTTAGTTCTGCAGCAGCAAGAGATATGTATCTTTGTTTTAAAATAGGTGTATCAGCAGTTGCTGCAAGTGAAATATTTTTTATCATGTTTGGAAACTTATCAACCCAGTTTACTCCCATGTTAAATGTAAGATCGATTAACACTTCTTTTTGATTTTCATTTAAAGAATTAAAGCCTTCAATTTTTTGAGCTGCTGCGTAATGAATTCGCCAATCTTTTTCAAAATGCTCTTCAAGTAACTTATCATCGACTATATCTCCTAATTTATATTTTTTCTTTTCTTCTTCAGTTAATTTATGGCCATATCCCATAGATAAATAACCAAGACTATCTTTATAAACATAGTTTTTGTAACCTTCGTTACCTTTAACATACGTTTTTACTCTTTGTACAAATTCTTTTTCACTCATCTTCAGATACCATTGCTTCGATATATCTAACGACATCTTGTAATGCGTTTCGATATGCACATTGTGCATGAGTAAGTTCTGACCCAGACTGCTCATCAATACCACTAAACTTGCGTAAATCAGATAATACTTCTCTGCCATTTTGTGTATTGAATATTGATTTGTATGCTGCGACTAATTGAATAATTTCACTTTTACTCATCTTCTTGTGCTTCTCCTAATAAACTATCTGGCTGAACACTACCACTCATTTTTTGAGCTGCATCAGCTAGTGCTGGTAATTGTTTAATTTGTTGTTGTTCTTCAAATTTAGCTTTCATTTCTTCTCTTTCTTTTTCAACTTCGTCAAGAGATTTTAATGCATTCATACTTGAACTATTAGCATACCACACTTCTCTAAATAATTTATCAGGCGAAACATTGTCTAATGTTTTTAACATTCTTTGATCTAATTGTGCCACCTCACCAAACATTCTTAATGTTTGCATTGCACCCATAACTTCGAATGATTTAGTAGCCATAGATAATCTTCCTACATAATCTATTTCATAATTAGGATTATCTTGTAATGCTTCTGGCAATGGTGGTAATAATTTTTTCTTTGCTAAAATATAATATATATGTTCCATAACTGGTGTAATATGTTCTTCAATATATCTTGCAACAAATGGTGATAAAGTCATTAAATCAGTTGTCATTCTTTCATTAACTTCTGTAGCAGTCATATTTCTATACTGGTCCAGCGGCCTAAATAAATGATTAAAAAACATACGTTTAATTTGTTCGTCATGTTGTTTGTATATTTCATTTGCAAGTTGTGGATTACCATTAGGTTGTAATCTTTCTGGTTTGCCATTTGGATTAGTTGCTCTCCATCTAATAAATGCACCAGCTCTGTTACTCATACCACTAACACTATCGTCATCTGGTATTAACCATTGTGGATTAGATTGTTGTTCTGCTGAAACCATTAATGATCTATATACAACATTTGTTCTTCGAGCAGTTCCTAATACTGTACTCATTGGTGAACGACCATATACCTCTTCGTTACCAACCATAAATCTAGCTACTTTATATGGGTTATAATCAAAACCAGATTCTAAAACTATTTTAGATGTTTCTTTGCATACATGAATTGATGCAAAAGGTTTATCTGTATTCTTTTTACTAGACACATCATAGTCTAATCTTGGTTGTATCATTTGTATAAAAGTATATTTCTTTTCAAAATTATGTTCCAAATCTCTTTCAATGTTTTGAATATCTGCTGCTTTTAATGATTCTATTCCATATTTTTGTATAGCTTGTCTTATTGTTAACTTAAATTCTCTAGCTATTGTATCTACTTCACCTAAATGATTTTCATCTATTCTAATATTAGATACAACAATGTTTTTAAATCGTATAATATTTTTATCATCTTCTTCTAATGTTAAACAGTTTGTTCCAAAACAACCCATAGATAATAATGCTTGAAACTCTTCTTGTGCAAAGTTAGAGCCAATAAGAATACGATGTGCAATACGACTTACTTCTTCAAAATATTCTGCAACTCTTTTATTTTGCATCATTATTGGTGATGGATGTCTGTATCTAGCCCATACTGTATTTGGTGGAAACATATGTGAAAAGAAACCACTAGCAAAGTTATAGTTAGCTTCTATGCAAGTATCTATCATACGTTGTGGTGGTTTTTCCTGGCCAGCAACTCTAATACGATTAATATTATCGTTTGTTTGATAACACCAATCTGCACATTCTTGCCATAAATTCATCCAGTTACCAATGACATTAGAGTTCATAGCATTGTATTTTTTTATTATAGAACTACCATTCATTAATACATACCCATTAACGTAGTATCATCACCAGTTTGTTTTTTTCTTTTTGGTTTTGTAAGTCTTGTGCTTTCTAAAGTCATATCATCAGCACTAGCTGCTTGTTGATATGAAGCCATACTTGATCTATCTATATCAGACAGTATACTTGGAGTTTCTTGAATAGGTGGTGGTGTAGGTGCTTTTCTTTTTGATCTTCTACTTCCCATATCTTTGCCTTAACTTTTTAAACTTATATAACCTATATTTATTATCAAATCTTTCAAAACATACATATTCTAAAGGGTCAACTTTATCAAAAATACATTTTGGGTTACCTGCGAGTAAATGTACATACCAACAATTTGGCTTGTCAACAATTAAGCTAAAATTATTATTGACTATAAAATCTGAATGTGTCTTGTACCCACAAGCAAATACTTCATCTGTTGATATTATTACACCATGTGTACCACAATAATCTAATATATCTAAAAAATCAGATTTACAATCAATTAATTTACTTGCTGTTACATATGGTTTTACACCCATAACTCTGTATCCTCGTAATGTGTTACTTGATGTGTTACTTTTTTTCTAGTTAAATAAGGTCTTATCATTCCATTATATTGAGCCATAAATAACATTCTTATTGCATCAGCACCATGCGAATATTCATTATGTAATACTTTACCACTAACTGGATTCCATTGATAGTTTTTTAAAATATCTATAAGTTTGTGGGTCCGGGAATGAAAATACACGCCTGGCAAGTTACGTCTTACTATTTCTATATCATCACGCACTGAATTAGTTTTTGGTATAGTAATTGTTTCAAATGCAAACTCTGTTCGTAAATAATCTATTAAGTTTACACCAGTAGTGTTCTGTCTTTTTTTTGCGTCATGTGGCAAGTAGTGGCCACCATAATTATAATTTTTTTCTGTTAGTATATCTAAATAATGCTTTATATCATAACCAGTGTTTTCATAATAATCGATTATGTAAATTTTTTGGTGAATAATTTTAGCAAATACTATAGCAGTTGGGTCATCTACACCTAAATCCCAAAACGTATATACAAGTTCATTACTAGGATCAAATTCGCCTATACGACTATCGTTTTCTAATTTAGTCATTTCATATCCATATACTGAATTAGCTACATCTGCGACTGCTTCGTTAAGATATTCTTGTCGTGCTAACGAATATGAGATCATTTTTGAGTCAACTCTGTCTTGGACATTCAAGTATGTTATCCCTGTTAAGGGATCAATTTTTTGTAACAACTCTGGGTTTAAGTTCATTTCATCGCCTACCCATGCATATCGTTTAGTTTCTTGTGGTGTAAGCCACTCGCAAAACCAATCAGGATGTTCTTTGTTAGCTTCATACATACGATATAACTGATTATTTTTACCACGCATTGTACCATTCATAATAATCCAAGAGTTACCTTCGTCTAATATTGGTGCAAGAAAGCCTGTAACTTCTTCTTTATGCAAAGAAAACTCTGATAATGCATAGCCATAACCCCCCTGGCCTACGAAATCTAGGTTATCTGTACCACTAAAGTTT
>CERH01008049.1_pt1 | contig 13199 bp, 5 predicted proteins | sample 530991 | NCBI WGS metagenome assembly CERH01 (sample SAMEA2621191, study PRJEB7988) | marine metagenome | biome: marine biome (ENVO:00000447); feature: mesopelagic zone (ENVO:00000213); material: "saline water (ENVO:00002010), including plankton (ENVO:xxxxxxxx)" | depth 800 m | reverse complement strand
CGGCGGATCAACTATCAGGGCCAGATCGTCGTCAGCGCGCAGGGGATACGCGATCTCGATCTGCTCGCCGGGACCGACGTGGTCGAGGGCGAGGAATTGCAGCGCAATCTCGCGGGCCAGATCGGCGACGTGCTCGACAGCCAGCCGGGCGTATCGGCAAGCGGGTTCGCGCCCGGGGCATCGCGCCCTATCCTGCGCGGTTTTTCCGGTGAACGGGTCAAGGTGCTGATCGACGGAATCGGCGCGATCGATGCCTCGAACACCTCGGACGATCACGCGGTCTCGATCGATCCGCTGACCGCCGAACGGATCGAGGTGCTGCGCGGCCCCGCAGTCCTGCTGTTCGGCAGCCAGGCGATCGGCGGCGCGGTCAACGTCATCGACAAGCGGATTCCGCTGCGGCTGCCGAGCGAAAGCGTGCATTTCGACTTCCTTGCCGGCGGCGACACCGCCGCCGACCAGCGTGAAATCGGCGGATCGGTCGATATGCGGCTGGGCAATAGCGGCTTCGTCTTCCATGCCGATGGTTCGTGGCGCGAGACCGACGATCTAGAAGTCCCCGGCTATACCGTCGCGCCTGCACTGCGCGCCGACCTGCTGGCCGATGCTGCCGAAGAGACCGAGGAAGGCAATCTCGAAGAAGCCGAAGAATTGCGCGAAGCCGCCGACCAGCGCGGTTTCGTTCCCAACACCGGCACCGAGACATGGACTGCGAACGCCGGGCTCGCGTTCTTCAGGAACGACAGCAGCCTTGGGTTCTCCTTCGGGGTTTACGATACCCAATACGGCGTGCCGGGTCGCCCCGGTGCGGGCCACCATCACGGCGAGGAAGAAGGCGAGGAGCATGACGAAGACCACGGCGCCGAAGAGGAAGAGGGCGAAGAAGCCGTAAGCATCGGCCTGCGCCAGTACCGGGCGGATCTGCGCGGCGACATCTATCTCGGCGAAGGCCTGTTCGAACGGCTGCGCCTGCGCGCCGGCTATTCCGACTATACGCATACCGAATTCGAGGGCGACGAAATCGGTACGGTGTTCGATGTGCAGGGGATCGAGGCCCGCGCTGAGCTGATCCAGAACGACAGCGGCCCGTGGCGCGGTTCGATCGGCATGCAGTATTATTTCCGCGATTTCGAAGCGATCGGGGCCGAGGCCTTCGTCGCGCCGAACCGGACGGACCAGTTCGCCGTGTTCGCCTTGCAGGAATATGGCACCGGACCGCTGCAGGTCGAGGGCTCGCTGCGCTACGAAAACACGCATACCGAAGCCAATACGCTCGGCATCACGCGCGATTTCGACACCTTCTCGGGCGCGGTGGGGCTGTCCTACGAAGCGACGCCTGCCATCCGTACCGGTATCAACCTGTCACGGGTGGCACGCGCGCCCGCCGCCGAGGAACTGTTCTCGAACGGGCCGCATATCGCGACGCAGGCATTCGAGATCGGCGATCCCAACCTGAAGCAGGAAAAGGCCTGGGGCGCCGAACTGTTCGCCCGCGGGAGCCTCGCCGGCGCGACGTTCAGCCTCGCGGCGTACCGCACCTGGTTCGACGACTTCATCTACCTGTCGCAGACGGGCGCCGAAGAGGACGACCTGCCGGTCTTCGTCTTCCTGCAGCAGGATGCGACCTATTCCGGGATCGAGGGGGAAGTTGCCTTCGATCTGCTCGAGACGGACAGCTTCACGCTGGGGACCGAACTGCTGGGCGAATACGTCCATGCCAAGCTCGACGACGATACCTTCGTCCCGCGGATTCCGCCGTTGCACCTGGCCGCCGCGCTCAAGGCGTCGACGGGTGACTTCGACGTGCGCGGCGAGGTCGAATGGTATGACAAACAGAACGACATCGCGCCGTTCGAAACCGCGACCGACGGCTACACCTTCGTCAACGCATCGATCGCGTGGCGCCCGTTGCGGGGGGCCAATTCGGTCACCCTGTTGCTCAAGGCGGACAACATTTTCGACGTCTCGGGCCGCCGCCACACCAGCTTCACAAAAGATTTCGTCCCGCTGGCCGGGCGCAATTTCAGCGCCAGCCTGCGCGCCAGTTTCTGAACCGGTCCGCCCACCCGGGTTTTCGGTGACCGCCATGGCCAGCCTTGGCGGTCACCGTATCGGTTCTGCCGTGCCTACTGTTCGACGGCGAAGGTCAGTTCGGCACGTTCCTGCAGCCGCGTGACCAGCGCTTCGCCGAGGAACGAGCCCGGAGTACCGACCCCGCCTTCGGCATCGCTTTCGAGCAGGCCCATACCGGTTTCCGCCAGCATCCGGCTGGTCGAACCGTATCCCGGGTCGTACTTGCCCTTCACGGCATAGTGCAGCCGCTCGCCGTCTTCCCATTCGCCCACGAACAGGACATCGTAGAAGCCGTTCTCCCGCTCCTCCTTGGTCGGGCCTTCGCCCGGCTTGGGGGGCTTGGCACCGAACGGGTTCTTGAGCATCGAGACGACCGCGTCGGCCGCAGCCTTGCCGGCCTCGCCGGGGCTGGTCAGCATCATCTCGTCATAGCGGAAGTCTTCGCCATAGGGATGGCCGCGCAGGAAATTGGTGCGGTGGACGTTCTTGGTGTTGATCGTCGCCATAATGAACGGCGCGGCCCATTTGCCCAGTTCGTCCTCGTAGTGGGGCATCATGCCCGAAGGTTGATCGGGGCCGGTGAAACCCGGCGTCAGGCCGAAGGGATCGTTGAGTACCTTGATGATCCCGGGGTTCTTGGCCGCGTTCTTCATCGTTGCGGTGAGGCTGGCCGCAGTGCCGCCCGAAAAGGTCCCCTGCATCGCGCGGACGCGGCCCTTGACGCGCGGAGCGGGCGAACCGTGGCGCTTCACCGCCTCCTGCTGCAGCATCAGCACGCCGAGATCGAAGGGTATCGAATCGAACCCGCTCGAGAAACAGATCCGCGACCCACTGTTCTTGGCTGCCTCGTGATGCAGGTCGATCTGTTCGCGCATCCAGCCCGGCTCGCCGCACAGGTCGGCGTAGTCCGTCCCGCTCTTTACGCAGGCAGCGACCAGTGCGTCGCCATAGAGCTGGTAGGGCCCGACCGTGCTGAGAACGACTTTGGTCCGCGCGCACATGGTGTCGAGGCTGGCGGGATCGTCAGCGTCGGCCACGACCAGCGGCGTGCTCGCCGGTGCGCCGATTTCGTCACGGACCGCTTCGAGCTTGTCCATGCTGCGCCCCGCCATTGCCCATTTCGGGGCATTGGCGGCATTGCCATATTCGCGCACGAAATGCTCGGCGACGAGACGCCCGGTGTACCCGGTGGCGCCATAGACGATGATGTCGAATTCGGTGTCGGCCATGTCAGTCTCCTTTGCCGCCTGAATGCGCGTGGCGGGCAGGAGAGTCAAAGACGTTACGGCGTGCGCGGAATGCGCGGGAGGACGCCCGACTGGCTCGAAATGGCCAGCAAGCGCCCGTCTTCAGCGAAGTGCCGGGCACTGCCGTGAACCACGCCGCGATCGAAGGCGGCAAGCTCGGTCACCGAAAGCACCCAGCCATCGTCCGCCGACTGGATATGGCGATAGGTATCGTCGAGGCTGGAGCCGCCGCGCGCGTCGTGATGCGCGCCAAGGAAGAAATCCGAGACGATCGCCAGCCAGCCCGAGTTCACGGGAAAGCCCGCCTGCGAACGCGACCACAGCGCCTGGATGCCGCGCGCATCGTCCTGCATCGCTACGCGGGTCTCGAGCTGGTCGCCCAGCGTACCGGGCACGCCCCAGCTGCGATCGCCGCTTTCGCATTCAGCGGGGGACGGGACGTCGGGCATTGCGGCGAAGATGCGCTGCTCGCTCGGCTCGCGCGCACCCAGCGCCGCACTGACGCGGTGGGTCAGCCGGCCGTTGCTGCGAATTTCCGCCTGCCATTGCCCCACCGACTGGCCGCCGCCGCACTGTTCGCAGGAAACGACCAGCTCCTCCGCATGCGTGGTCGGGGCGAGGAACTGGATGTTCGACCACAGCAGCGTCTGTCCGCTCGCCAGTTCGAGCGCGTCGACCGCTGCCGCCAGCGCGACCCCGCCCATCACATGCGGTGCGCCTTCGGGCCCCACCGTGGCAGGCGGCATGACCGGCAGGACGTATTCGCCCCCGCGCTCGCCCGGCGCGACGCGCCAGAAGGGAAAGCGTGAAACGCTCACCCGATCGCGGTCACAGCCGCGGCAGCGTCACGCCGCGCTGACCCATATATTTGCCCGCGCGGTCACGGTAGCTTGTTTCGCAGCGCTCGTTGCCCTGCAGGAACAGGAACTGGCACGCGCCTTCATTGGCGTAGATTTTCGCCGGCAGCGGGGTGGTGTTGGAAAATTCCAGCGTCACATGGCCTTCCCAGCCGGGTTCGAGCGGGGTGACGTTCACGATGATCCCGCAGCGTGCATAGGTGCTCTTGCCGAGGCAGATCACCAGCACGTCTTCGGGCACGCGGAAATATTCGACCGTCCGTGCCAGCGCGAAGCTGTTGGGCGGGATCACGCAGATGTCGGTTTCGCGGTCGACCAGGCTGTCGCCGTCGAAGTTCTTCGGATCGACCACCGCGCTGTTCACATTGGTGAAGATCTTGAACTCGGGCGCGACGCGCGCGTCGTAGCCATAGCTCGACAGCCCGTAGCTGATCACCCCTTCGCGGCGCTGCGCCTCGACGAAGGGCTCGATCATGCCCTCGTTCTGCGCCTTGTCGCGGATCCACTTGTCGGAAAGAATCGCCATGGGAGGACGATTCCCGAGCCGCGCCACTGGGGCAAGCGGCCCGGGAATCTTATCCGCCCTTTAGCTCGCCAGCAGCGTTGCGTTGCCCCCGGCGGCGGTCGTGTCGATGCACACCACGCGTTCGGTCGCGAACCGCGCGACGTAGTGCGGCCCGCCCGCCTTGGGGCCGGTGCCCGACAGGCCTTCGCCGCCGAACGGCTGGCTTTCGACTACGGCGCCGATCTGGTTGCGGTTGACATAGAAATTGCCGACCTTGGCGCGCGCCTCGACAAAGGCGCGCGTGTCGTCATTGCGGCTGTGAAGCCCCATGGTCAGCCCGTAGCCGGTCGCGTTGATATCCTCGACCACGCGGCCGAGATCGGCGGCGCGGTAACGCACGACATGGAGGATGGGGCCGAAGTTCTCGCGTTTGAGGTCGAGGATCGAATCCATTTCCACGATCGTCGGCGCAACGAAGCACCCGGCATTGGCACCGCGATGAAGGCGGCGGCGCCATACGGGGAAACCGCCCTTCTTGCGCCGGGCGACGTGCCGTTCGAGCGAGGATTTGGCGTCCATGTCGATCACCGGGCCGACATCGGTGGCCAGGTGCTCTGGATTGCCGATCGTCAGCGCCTCGAAACCGCCGCGGATAATCTTCAGCATCTCGTCGTAAACGTCGTCCTGAATATAGAGCACGCGCAGCGCCGAGCAGCGCTGGCCCGCACTCTGGAACGCGCTGGCGACGACGTCGCGGGTCACCTGCTCGGGCAGCGCGGTCGAATCGACGATCATCGCGTTCTGTCCGCCGGTTTCGGCGATCAGCGTGGCGATCGGACCTTCGCGCGCGGCGAGGCCGCGGTTGATCGCCTGCGCAGTCTGCGTCGATCCGGTAAAGGCGACGCCCGCAATGCGCGGATCGGAAGTGATCATCTCGCCCACTTCGCCCGCACCCGGCAGCAGCTGAAAAGCCTCTTCGGGGATGCCCGCCTGGTGGCACAGGCGCACCGCCAGCGCCGCGATCAGCGGCGTCTGCTCGGCCGGCTTGGCGACGACCGTATTGCCCGCGGCGAGCGCAGCGGCGGGTGTCCCGATGAAGATCGCCAGCGGGAAATTCCACGGGCTGATGCAGGCGAACACGCCGCGGCCATGCAGGCTGAGCCGGTTTTCTTCGCCCGTTGGCCCGGGCAGCGGGATCGGGCCGGTAAACTGGCGCCGCGCCTCATTGGCGTAGAAGCGCAGGAAATCGACCGCTTCGCGCAGCTCGAGCACTGCGTCCATCAGCGTCTTGCCCGCCTCGCGCTGGCACAGGCTGAGGAATTCGTCGGTATGTTCCTCGAACAGATCGGCCGCCGCTTCGAGCAGCACCGCGCGTTTCTCGCCGCCCAGCCTGTCCCAGCCCGGCTGGATTGCTTCGGCGCGCGTGATCGCTTCCTCGACTTCGAAATCGAGTGTGTCGCGGCGCGTGCCGACTTCGGCCGACAGGTCGTGCGGCTTGTTGATCGGGGCGATTTCGGCATCGGCACCCGACATGAAGGTCGGCTCTGCCGTCCAGTGCCGGCTCTCAAGCGCGGCGAGGCGTTCCTGCAGCGGTTCGAGCACCAGCGGATCGGACAGGTCGATCCCGGCCGAATTCTTGCGGCCCGGGAAGATGTCTTCCGGCAGCGGAATGGTCGGATTGCGATAGGGATCGAGCTGCGCCATGTCGGCCACCGGATCGGTCGCCAGATCGGAAGCGGGCACTTCGGCATCCGCCATGCGGTTGACGAAAGAACTATTCGCGCCGTTTTCGAGCAGCCGCCGGACCAGATAGGCCAGCAAGTCCTTGTGCGTGCCGGTGGGGGCATAGATCCGCACATTGGTGCGGTCGTTGCCTTCCATCTGCGCGAGCGCGCCGTAGATGTCCTCGCCCATGCCATGAAGGCGCTGGAATTCGAGTGGCTTGCCGCCCGCCAGCGCCTTGATCGCGCCGATGGTGTAGGCGTTATGCGTGGCAAAGGCGGGATAGATGGCATCGTCTGCGGCCAGCATCTTCTCCGCGCAGGCGAGATAGCTCACGTCGGTGGCCAGCTTGCGGGTGAAGACGGGGAAATCCTTGAACCCGCCAACATGGCTGAGCTTGATCTCGGTATCCCAATAGGCGCCCTTGACCAGCCGGACGAAGAACTTGCGGTCGTATTTGCGGGCCAGCCGCGCGGTCCATTCGACCATCGGCACGCCGCGTTTCTGATAGGCCTGGATGGCCAGCCCGAACCCTTCCCAGCGGCTGCCGTCGGGCCGTGTGAACAGGCTGTCGTCGCGCGCGAGGGCCTCGATCAGATCCATCGACAGCTCGAGCCGGTCGGCTTCTTCGGCATCGATGGTGAAATGGATATTCGCATCGCGCGCAGCGGTCGCGAGATCGCGCACGATCGGCAACAGGTCGGCGATCGCCAGATCGGCATGCAGGAAAGTGTATTTCGGATGCAGCGCGGACAGCTTCACCGAGATGCCCGGGGCGGTCCGCACGTCGCCGGTCGATTCGCGCACCAGGCGTTCGATCGCTTCGTGGTAATTCACCCGGTAGCGTTCGGCATCGGCGAAGCTCATCGCGGCTTCGCCAAGCATGTCGAAGCTGTGCGTCAGCCCGCGCGCGCGTTCGGGGGCCGCGCGCCTGAGCGATTCATTGATCGTGCGGCCATAGACGAACTGTCCGCCGAGGATGCGCATGGCCTGCAGCGTCGCGGTGCGGATCACGGGTTCGCCCAGTCGATTGACCGCGCGCTTGAGCGTCTTGCCCATGCCCTTCTGCGCTTCCTCGGGACGTTCGAGCACTTCGCCCGTCAGCATCAGCGAGAAGGTCGCGGCGTTGACGAAGGTGGATGAGCTTTCGCCCATGTGTTCGGCCCAGTCGATATCGCCGATCTTGTCGCGGATCAGCGCGTCGGCGGTCGCCGCATCGGGCACCCGCAGCAGCGCTTCGGCGAGACACATCAGCGCCACGCCTTCCTCGGTGGCGAGGCCGTACTGGTGCAGGAAGGCATCGATCCCGCTGGCCTTGCGCTTGCGCGCCTCCTCGATCAGCCGGGTGGCGATCTCGGCGGCTTCTTCGTGCTTGGCGCTCGCCCCGCTGGCTTGTGCCATGCGCTCGGCGACGCAGGCGTTCTCTTCCGCGCGGTAGGCCTCGCGGAGCGCTTGGCGGGAAATGGGGGACAGGCGGGCAGGATCGTGCAGGGCCATACGACTCCGGACAGAAGGAGGGATAAAGCAGGCCCATTGGACCTGCGGTGTATCCCTTTCAAGCTTTGCGGAGCGCGCTGGTTCCGTAGCGTCGGGTCAGTCGCGCGCGGCAAACCAGTCGGCGACCGCCTGCTGTGCTTCGTCAGGCAGGTGCAGACCCAGCTTGCTGCGCCGCCACAGCACATCCTGCGCGGCGCGCGCATATTCGTGGTCGACGAGGTAGCGCAGCTCAGCCTCGTACAGCGTACCGCCGAAGTGCCGGCCGAGATCGGCCAGCGCAGTTGCCCCGCCCAGCACACGGTCGATCCGCGTGCCATAGGCGCGCGCCAGCCGCAGCAGCATTTCGGGCGGTATCCAGGCATAGCGTTCACCCGCCTCCCACAGGAAACCGGCGAAATCGGCATCGGGCATGTCACCGCCCGGAAGCGGCGGATGGGCGGTCCAGTCGCGCCCCGGCAGCGGCATCACCTCGCCCAGCTTTTCCAGCGCATGTTCGGCCAGCTTGCGGTAGGTGGTGATCTTGCCGCCATAGACCGACAGGATGGGCGCCCCGTCCTGCGCGTCGAGTTCGAACACGTAGTCGCGGGTCACGGTCGAATTGCTTGCGGCATCGTCTTCGTACAGCGGGCGCACGCCAGCATAGGAGGACACGATTTCCTCTTCCGTCACCGCGCTGGTGAAATAGCGCGAGGCCGCTTCGCACAGATAGCGGGTCTCCTCGGGCGCGATCGTGACGGCGTCGAGATCGCCCTCATATAGCAGGTCGGTCGTGCCGATCAGCGTGTAGTCGCGCTCATAGGGGATCGCGAAAATGATGCGCCCGTCGGGTTGCTGGAAGATATAGGCATGCTCGCCCGAAAACCGCCGCGACACGATGATGTGGCTGCCCTTGACCAGCCGCAGATGCGCCGGTGTGCCGGCCCCCAGTGCGATCTTGGCCACCCGGTCGACGAACGGACCCGCCGCATTGATCACTGCGCGCGCCGTCACGGATCGTTCGCCAGCAGCACTCCGCAGCGTCGCGCTCCAGCCATCCGCGCTTCGCTCCAGCGCGGTGCATTCGGTGCGCACGCATATCTCCGCGCCGCGTTCCTCCGCGTCGCGTGCGGTCAGCACGACCAATCGCGCGTCTTCGACCCAGCAGTCCGAATATTCGAAACCGCTGGTCAGCCGGTCCTGCAGGATCGTGCGGTGCGGGGCCACGCGCAGCTTGACGCGCTTGCTCTTGGGCAGGCTCATCCGTCCGCCGATGCGGTCGTATAGCGCGAGGCCCAGCCACAGCATCCACTTGGGCCGCATGCTCGGTTCATGCGGCATGACGAAGCGCAGCGGCCAGATGATGTGCGGGGCGTTGCGCAGCAGCACTTCGCGTTCGCGGAGGCTTTCGGCAACGAGACGAAATTCGTAATTCTCAAGATAGCGCAGCCCGCCATGGACCAGCTTGGTGCTGGCCGAGGAGGTATGCGAGGCCAGATCGTCCTTCTCGACCAGGAGGACCCGCAGGCCGCGGCCCGCCGCATCGCGGGCAATGCCTGCGCCGTTGATCCCGCCGCCGATAACAAGGAGGTCGTAGGCTTCGTTCATTGCTGGCGGATCACGCGGCCGGCGACGGCATCAAGCCTGGTCATCAGCGCCTTGTCGCGGGCCTCGGGCGCGGTCACCACGGCATTGTCCAGCGCATGGTCGATGGGCGATGGCGTGCGTTTTCGCGGCAGGGCCTTGCAGAACGCCTCGATCGTTTCGCGCGCCAGCCGGGCATTGTCCTGCATCCGGTCGAGGACCTGACCGACATCGACCGCTTTGGTCTCGTCACGCCAGCAATCGTAATCGGTCACCATCGCCAGCAGAGCATAGGGCAGCTCCGCTTCGCGGGCCAGCCGGGCCTCGGGCATTCCGGTCATGCCGATCACTTCGGCGCCCCAATGGCGATAGAGCCGGCTTTCGGCGCGGGTGGAAAACTGCGGCCCCTCCATGGCGAGATAGGTCGCGCCCTCGGTGCATTCGCCCCCTGCTGCGGCGACGGCTTTCGCAGCGTGTCTGGACAGGCGGTCGCACACCGGATCGGCCATGGAGACATGCGCAACGAACCCGTCCCCGAAAAAGCTCGATGGGCGACCCTTGGTGTTGTCGATGAACTGGTCGACGGTGACGAACCTGCCCGGTGCCAGCTCTTCCGACAGCGAACCGACCGCGCTGACCGCGAGGATATCGGTGCAGCCAGCGCGCTTGAGCGCATCGATATTGGCGCGTGAATCGAGCGTCGAGGGGGCGATGCGATGACCGCGTCCATGGCGCGGCAGGAACCGCACGCGAACGTGCCCGATGGTGCCGCACAGGATCTCGTCGGAGGGATCGCCCCAGGGCGACTGTACCGCAATCCATTGCGGATCCTCCAGCGCATCGATGGCATAAAGCCCCGACCCGCCGATGATGCCGATGGTCCAGTCGCTCATATATCCCCTCTGCGTCGCCGGCCGATCGCTTGTCGCAGCTTCTCCCCTACGGGAGCTTGCCGCTTGCGGTTAATTTGTGCCTGAGCGGTGGCGTGTGGCAAGCGGCAAGTCCAGAGGCGAGTTGCAATCGGGCACTCGTGGCGCCCGCATCCGTATTCATCGTGCGGGGCGCGGCGGTGCGCTTGACAGCCAGCCGCGTTTACCGCGCAAACACCGCCTAGGCGGGGCATAGGGAAAGATGATGGCCGAAACGAATATCGAACCGACACTGGCAAGCTTGAGCGAACGCCTGCGCGTCCTGCACCGGCAGACACGCGAGACGCCGCTGTTCAACCCGGTGTTCCAGTTGTCCCTGGATATTTCGCGCAAGCTCGAAAGCGGCGAGTTGGGGATCGCGGACCTGGGCGGTCTGGTCGACGAGCTGGAAGCGCAATCGCTCGATGCGCGGGCCAATCGGCTGCGCAACCTGCTGGCGCCGGCCGACGCGGGCGAGCGTCTCGCATCGCTCGCATCGAGCGGCGCGGCGTTCGATAGCTATCGCGCATTCTGGGAACAGCCGCACATGCACGTGGTTTTCACCGCGCATCCGACTTTCCTGCTGTCCCCGCAGCAAAGCGAAGCGGTCGCGCAGGCAGTCGCAAACGGAGGTGACGCTCGGCCCGGGGCAGCAAGGGAGGCGCCGGAAATCACGCTGCGTTACGAACACCAATGCGCGATGGCCGCGCTCGCCAATGCGCAGGACGCGCGTGACCGGATGGTGAGTGCGGTGCTCGACCGGGCGCAGGCCGAATTTCCCGGGCGCTGGTGCGAACTGCAGCCCCTTCCGTTCCGTTTCGCCAGCTGGGTCGGCTATGACATGGACGGGCGGACCGACATCAAGTGGTACACCTCGATTGCATTTCGTCTGTCGGAAAAAGCGCAGCGGCTCGAACGCTATGCCGCCTCGCTCGCGGCGATCGACGAAGCGCATCCGCTTATCGCCAGTTTGCGCAGCGCCGCTGAACATGCTGCCGCCAGTGCCGACGAATTTGCCGGCGATCTGTCCGATCCCGCCGATCTTTCGGCAGCGGCCAACCGGCTGACCGCAGACCACGCCGACAAGCTGCTTTCGCTCGAACCGCTGATCGACCGGCTGGAAACCGAAGCGCGCGATTGTGCGGCCGAACGGGCGGTTGCGCTGCGCACGCTCGTGTCCGCGATGCGCGCCGACGGGCTGGGGATGAGCTGGATCCACTTCCGCGTGAATGCCAAGCAGCTCCACAATGCGATCCGCACCCGGCTGGGTGATGCGGCGGATATCGACCTGTCGAGCCGCGGCGCAATCGCCGCCTTGCGCGAACTGCTGGCCGGGGTCGAACCGCAAAGCGCCAATTTCGCCAGCCTCGCAGTCGAAAGCTCGACCGCGGTGCGGCAGTTCCTGGTGATGACTCAGATCCTCAAGCATGTGGATGCCGATGCGCCGATCCGCATGCTGGTGGCCGAATGCGAGCAGCCCTCGACCGTGCTCGCCGCGCTCTATTTCGCCAAGCTGTTCGGAATTGCCGACAAGGTCGATGTCTCCCCGCTGTTCGAGACCGAGACCGCGCTTGAACACGGCGGACGGTTCCTCGACCTGCTGCTGGCCGAGCCCGACTACCGCGCCTATGCCAAGACCCGCGGCCGGATTGCGATCCAGACCGGGTTCTCCGACGCCGGGCGCTTCGTCGGCCAAATCCCTGCCAGCCTCGCGATCGAGCGGCTGCAGGGCCGGCTGGCCGAGGCAATGGATGCCAACGGCCTCGGCGATGTCGCCGCGCTGATTTTCAACACGCATGGCGAAGGGATGGGGCGCGGCGCGCACCCTTCCGGCTTCGAAGACCGCATCGAATGGGCCCTCAGCGCCTGGACGCAGCGCCGCTTCGCCCGCGCGGGGATCACGCTCGAACCCGAAGCGAGCTTTCAGGGCGGCGACGGCTACCTGCTGTTCGCCACCCCCGATATCGCGCTGGCGACGCTGACGCAGATCGCCGCGAACAGCCCGGCGCATACCGACGCCGATGTCCCCACCGATCCCTTCTACCGGCGGACCGACCTCAGTCTCGATTTCTATCGCGCGATCAAGGATCACCAGCGCGATCACCTGGAAAGCCGGACTTACAGCCGCGCGATCACCGCCTTCGGCCTCGGCTTGCTCAACCAGACCGGCAGCCGCAAGTCGCGCCGGCAAAGCGATCTGTCTGCCGATCGCGAGATGAGCCTGCGGCAGATCCGGGCGATCCCGCACAACGCCATCCTGCAGCAGCTTGGCTATCCGGTGAACATCATCGCCGGGGTCGGCAGCGCGGCGGAAAGCAATATCGAGGAGATCGGTACGCTCCTGTCCGAAAGCCCGCGTGGCCGGCAGATCATGCGGCTGGTGCGCGCGTCGAATGCACTGGCCAGCATCAAGACGGTTGCGGCCTTCGGCGAACTGTTCAACTCCGCCTATTGGGCCAGCCGCCCCTATCGCGGGACCGAACAGCATCTGGGCGCCGCCTGCGAGGCCTTGGCCGAATATCTTATCAAGGACGATCGCAATGGCGTGTTTCGCCGGCTGGCATCGCGCCTGCGCGTCGACGCGTTGAAGCTGCACCGATTGTTCGACCTGGTGCCCGACGACGATCCGCATCCCGAACGCGAAAGCGTGCGCCGGGCAATCGGCGTGCTCCAGGCCGTGCGCCTGGCGCTGTTGCAGCACATGTTCCTCAAAGCGATCTCGGTTCCGGCATTCAGCCGCGCCAACGACATCAGCCGCACCGATGTGCTGGAAATGGTCTTCACACTGCGCATCGACGATGCGCTTGCCCAATTGCGCCGCGCCTTTCCG